>OGZR01000033.1_pt1 | contig 112570 bp, 117 predicted proteins | sample 1576851 | NCBI WGS metagenome assembly OGZR01 (sample SAMEA3541492, study PRJEB24748) | human gut metagenome | biome: human gut; feature: human-associated habitat; material: faeces | place: China | collected 2012
TTCCCAGTCGATGGCTTTGTTACTTAATGCACACTGAACAAATCCAAAAGCCTTGCACTCTCCACGGGTGCGCTGTAACACATCGGTGGAAATTCGCATTGTAAAAATGGCTGCATTCCATAAAAGTGCACTTTGTGAGCTTTTTTATAAAATTGCGCAGCTACTGCCGCGCGAATAAACCGCAAAGTGATTTATTCAGTAGACATTAAGTACTGAACTGAACCAGTAAAATCGGACAATAGTAAAAAAATACCTCTTATTGTAGAATTAAACTATGATAGGAGGCTTTTTTATGTCTAAAAAAATCGAAGTTTTAACACCTATTATCATGAAATTAATCCACGAAGGGCATTCTTATTCGGAGATTGCTGAAGATTTGGGGCTTAAAAATGAAAAAGTAATCAGAAATTTAGTATATCGAATCAATCATCCGAAAGAAAATTCTTTACCTAAAAAGCGCGGAAGAAAACCAAAAGAAAATCTGCGGGACTATAACGATGAAATCAAAAGATTGAAAATGGAAAATCAACTGCTGCGGGATTTTCTCTCGCTTATCGGAAAGACTAACTATTAAAAGTCAAGTCTAAAATGAAAGGTTTTTGAATGAATTGCAGAAATGCATTTCAGATATATTTGAACCTTGAAAACTGCATGACAAACAGAGTGTCATTGCTGGCACTCTAAAAGGAGATATTTACAGAAAAGAATTAAGTTGTTGGCAGATATACTCTTCCGGATTTCTCCATTGCAAAAATCAATCGCACAAGTTTCTTTGTGGCATGGGATAAAGCTACGTTGTAATGCTTACCTTCCGAGCGTTTCTTTTCAAGATATGCACCAAAGGATTTATCCCAGTGACAGACGTATTTTGTGGCATTGTAAAGGGCATATCGAAGATATCTGGAGCCTCGTTTCTCCATATGGGAATAGCAGTTATCCAACTGTCCCGATTGATAAGTGGAGGGAGACATTCCTGCATATGCAAGAATCTTATCTGCGGAATCAAAACGGCAGAAATCTCCAATCTCAGCAATAATCATGGCACCCATCCGGTAACTGATACCAGGAATGGTAAGAATCGGTGACTGGATTTCTTCATCCATAATCTGTTTGATGGCGGCTTCGATTTCATCAATCTCAGCCGTTAATTCCTGAATGAGTTTAATGGTGTGTTTTAGTTCCAGAGATTTGGCAGGCATATGAGAACCGATGGAGCTTCTTGCAGCGTCACGAAACAAGATTGCAGTATCTTTCCCGTATCTGCCTTTCGAACTTTCAGAGAGAAGATTAGAAAGTCTTGTGAGGTGCGCATTTGCAACAGCAGCTGCACTTGGAAATTCAGCAAGCAAAGCATAAACAGATGCCATATGAAGTGTAGGGACAAGTTTTTCTAGTTCCGGAAAAAGAATACAGACAAGTCTTGAAACAGAACTTTTCAGCTTTGCCCGTTCTTTGACTTTATCGAAACGATAACGAGTGAGTGACTTTAGTGCCTCATTGTGGTAAGATGTATCTGAGTAGGACTTTAAGTTCACGTCAGACATCATCATAGTGGCAATGGTGCGGGAATCAACCTTATCCGTTTTTGTCTTTCTAAGGCTGAGACTTTTTCTGTAAAGATTGGTATGTAACGGATTGATAACGTAGGTCGGCAAACCTTTATCAAGAAGAAATCCCAGAAGATTGTAACTATAGTGTCCGGTGGCTTCCAGTCCTACTTTTATTTTGCTTAAATCATCTGATACAGATTGAATTTTCTGAAATAAGGTTTCGAATCCGTCCCGATTGTTAGAGATAGTAAAAGGTCTGAATAACACCTTTCCATCTGAGTTTGTGATAAAACAGTCGTGCTTATCTTTGGCAACATCAATTCCAACGTAAATCATAAAAAATCTCCTTTGAATAAATTTGATACTGTTTAGAGCCACAGGTACTCCTTGCGATTGTAACCTCGTTCTAAATAAACCGTCATGCGGTATCTAACTGATTAACAAATGGACAAAGAGACTGTGGTTGGAGCCTTTCGTAAACCATCTAGTGGTAGGAGAAATTAACCAATCCACAGCATCTTATATATCATAGTCGAACCTACAGAAGAGGTAAAGAATGGACTATGACCTAATAGTTGTAAAGACCTTGGAGAGGGTCTATAAAAACTACTACTATATAATACGAGGAGAAAAATTAATATGATGAAAAAAGTACGAATAGTAGGTGTTTTATTAATCTGTTTTTTACTGACTGGATCTGATAACTACTTGAAAGAAGTCAAGGCCGCTAGTGCTGATAGTGAAATTGATCTACTCCTGTATGAAGATTCAAACATAAAGGAAGTGGTAGAAGAAATTAGAGAAATTTGTCCAGATATTCTAATCACAGAGTATAGAGAACTATCATTATTACATTTAGAATTATCAGATCAAGTTTCTACAGAGGACATAATAACCAACGAAACAGTGAATAATAAAATTGAATTGGCTGGAAACATGCCGGATATAGAATTAGGAAGGATAGATTTGGGGGCTACATATTCTGGGGAACCTGTAATAAATGGCCTGCAGGATAATAAAAAGATACGAATGACAGAAGAAGATTTATTTGATTTATTGGCATGGCATGTTGATGAGGTGACGGAAGGAAGACGCTCTTTTGAAATCTCTACAGGAAAAGGTGTAAGAATTGCGTTAATTGATAGTGGTGTTGATTATAACCATCCACTGCTTGTTGAGAATATAGATTTAAAAAATGCACGTTCGTATATACCTGGCGATGGCAGTGTAGCTGACACTAACGGGCATGGCACAATGGTCGCAGGGGTACTAAAGCAAATTTCTCCAAACTCAATTATTACACCTTATAGAGTTATCGGAGATACTACTGGAGATTCTTCTGCAATACTTAAGGCTATAATTGAGGCTGTAAATGACGGAAATGATATTATCAATGCCAGTGTGGGAACTTACAAGTGTAAAGATATAAAAAGTGAAAAATTAACAATAAAAGCTTTTGAGAGAGCAATAAAGTATGCTAAAAAAAATGATGTTATTGTTATTGCTTCAGCAGGAAACTTAGGATTGAATTTGGATGAGTATTACAAGTTAGAAAAAATTAAGCATCTGCCAGGCGGTATTAATGGGGTAAACAGTGTTTCGGCAGTTTTGGGACAAAAATTGACGTCATATAGTAATTATGGTTCTGATATAAAATATTGTGCTCCAGGCGGAGATTTAGTCTATATTGATGGTTATTTGGATTTAGATAGTATGATCTACTGTCTTTATCCGACCTCTTTAGATAATGGTTTGCAGGTGTTAGGCATTCCGCAAGGATATACTTTCTCTTATGGTACAAGTTTTTCGGCGCCAATTGTTACGGCTGGTTCGGCTGATGTGATGTCTTATTACAGAGCAAATAATATAAGGGTAAAAAGTAAAGACGTAACAAAAGCTCTATCTAAAGGAGCAGAAGATCTGGGCAGTAAGGGAAAAGATAAATACTATGGAGACGGTCAGATTAATATTTTCAATTCTTTAAAATGCATTTCTAGTGAGGTAAGTGACAAATAAAATAGAGAATTTTAAAATAGCCATTTTCCTAATATTATTCGGAAAATGGCTATCTGCATATTTGCTGTATGAGTGGATTCCAAGGCAACTGGTTTGAAATTTTTGAAGACATAAAGAAAGAATTTGATGCAGAGAAAGCAAAACTTCAAAAATTGATCAAAAAACCGGAAGAACGGACTTTAAATGCGTATATAATCAAAAAAAGTTGGTTCTTGACAATTATTTAATGCACATTGAAAACTGGAAGTGATGAAGTAAATTTACCAGGTTGGTAGATTGAGGGTTCTAATTAAGAATATGCTAGTAATTTTGGAAGACTATCAAAAAGCTATATGTGTGAAAAACGGAGTACGGATAGAATTGGAAATTCTTTAGTTGTAAATATGGTATCTGTAATTGTTTTTGGAGGAATATGCCTTTGACGACAGGGGAAAATACAATCACCGATAACACAGTTTATATGGTTACATGAGTAGTAAGAGAGCAGTGCATTTTGTATTGCTCGTCTTTGTATTTGATGAAAGGATGTAATTGATTACTTCAATTATTTGTATCACAAGAAAATTATTAGGGTAGCATATATCTATAATATGCTTAAGAGGTAACCAATTATGGAGAGTCGTATCAAACAACTTCGTGAAAATAGAGGACTAATACAGGGGATTTTAGCTTCTGAATTAGGAATCACACAACAAATGCTTAGTAAATATGAAAGAGATGTGTTGTGCATTAAAGTGGATGTATTAAAGAAGATAGCTGAATATTTTAACGTAACAACGGATTATTTACTTGGGATTTCAGAGGTGAAGAGAGATTTGCAGGGCCAGATGAAAATGAATAAGACATTAGATACCTATTATGATCTTATTGAGATATATAAAGGTTTAGATGAATATGATCAGGAAATGGTATGGTCAATTATGCAGACGGTAAAGAAAACGTGTGAAAAACGTAAAAGAGATGAGAAAAATACAGAAGAGAGTTGATAAGAAATGCTGAATATAGCAATTTGTGATGATGATATTCAAACAACCGGAAGAATGGATATGCTGTTACAGGAAATAGCAAAGAGAAATTTTATGGATGTTGAAATTGAAGTGTTTTGGAATGGAGAGAGTCTTGCGGATGCAGTTGCACAGGGCACTTATTTTGACATGATCTATTTGGATATAGAAATGGACAAAGAAGATGGGATTTCGGCAGCTAAAAGAATTAGAACTTATGATAAAAACGCACTTATTATTTATGTCACAAGTCATGAAAATCATATGCAGGAGTCTTTTGAAGTTAGACCGTTTCGATTTCTTGTGAAACCAGTAAGTGAAAAATTGTTTGAAACTTGTTTTAAATCAGCATACGAAGAAGTGTATTGCGGAGATTCGTATTTTCGGTATAGCTATCAGAGGGTGAACCATAAAATACCCATGCGTGAGATTTTATATTTTGAAAGCAATAAACGTAAAGTGTCCATAGTAACGGAAAAAGATACATTCGTTGTATATAGAAAATTAAATGATATAGAGGAATGTCTTAAACAAAGCAAAGTGTCATTTTTACGTGTTCATCAGTCATATCTTGTAAATTATAAACATGTGGAAGGGCAGGCATATGATTTTGTGGTTATGGATAATGGCAAAAAAATTTCAATTAGTGAAGATAGAAGAAAATTAATCGGAGAACAGTACTGTTCGATGGAGGACACAATTTATGTCGGCGAATAGCATTATTTCATGTGTAACAGATATATTGCTTGCTTTATTTGCAGTATATCTGTTCTTTTATTACTTTGATATATTTTTGATAAGGAAAAAAAGAAGGGCACTGACCGTCATTGGAACTGTGGTGTTTACTGCATGGCAGATTGAAATATCCAATGGTAAGATTTTGCCAGCCTATGCAAATATTAGTATTACGATTATTACAGTTCTGCTGGTTGTTGAATTGATATACAAAGGAAAATTTTGGAATAAATGTATTTTCGCAATTGCATTTAATGCAATCTGGATGTTGATAGAAACAATAAGCGGGAATATACTTTTGACGTACTGTTGTGAATTTACAGACCTTCAGGAATTAGGAACATTAGGATCATTTACTTCAAAAATTGTATTTATGATTGCAATCACGGCATTGAAGAGAGTATTTACAAAAGATGAAATTAAAGAGCTTCCAGTGAGATATAGTTTTATGCTTGTATTGATTCCGATAGGTAGCATTTATATTATGAATAATATCTTTATGCTTGGTTATAGTCTCCATAGTAATCGTGCAAATATCCAATCTGCAGTTACTGCCGTTATCTTGTTAGGTGTGAATGTTCTTGTTTTCTATATTTATATAAAATTGGCGGATGATCTGCAACTAAGAAGAATGACCTCTGTCTATGAGCAACAATTAGATTTATGTGAACGGCATCAACAGGAGAGAGAACTGTCAATACTTCAATTAAGAGATGTAAGGCATAATATGAAAAATAATCTTGTGTCAATTCTTGCATATGCAGAAAACGGAGATAATGAAAAAATTATTAGATTTGTCAATGAGATAATGGAAGAAGGTGGAATAAAGACATCTACAGTTACAAACAGTGGAAATATTGTTATAGATTCATTGATTGGATATTGGTATGTTGAGGCAAAGAAAGTGGGAATAGACTTTTCCGTAAATTTAAATATTTCTATGGAAATGCCGTTTAGGGGCGCGGATATTTGCCTGATACTTGGCAATTTATTAGAAAATGCTGTAGAGGCAGCACAAAAAGTGGAGGGTAAAAAGTACATTAGGCTTCACATGAAGTATGACAAAAATAATCTGCTGTTATTTGTGGCAAATAATTACAAAGGTGTGTTAATAAAGACGAAGGATAAAAGGTTAAAGTCTACAAAAACAGATGCGGGAAATCATGGTGTAGGCCTTTCCACCGTATATCGAATTGCTGCAAAATATCATGGGGTGGTTACGATTGACGATGGTGTGACAAATCGTTTTTTAATTAGAGTAGTGTTATATGGAAAGCAGAAATAATTACATTAACAGTCGATATTATTACATTAAATTTTGCATTATGAAAAAAGATATAAAATAAAAAGATAATTTTAGGAAAATGGTGAATGATTTTTTAGAATGGTATTGTGGTGGTGCGGTATGACGGAAGTATTATTATTCAGTGATGATGAGAAAATCTTTAATTTGATAAATAGTGTAATAGACGGAAGATATAAATTAATATGGTGTACTTATAAGTCCTTGGAAAAAAAGTTATATCCGTATCCGGATATAGTTATTATGTACTTTGATAAAGAAATGGTTAAGAAAGGTACATTTAAAACAATTGTTCAGGTAAAGGGGAGACTGGGACAAAGGATACCAATCCTTACGCTGATGGAAGAAGGAACACCGCAGAATATTTTTTCAGCGTTAATGGCGGGTGCCTATGACTATTTAGAAATAGCCAAAAGTTCAGAGGAATATAGAAAGAAAATAGAAGATATTGCCCGATGGAATTGGTATTTACGAAAATATGGGATAAAAGAGAAGTAGCAGTGATATAAATGTCGCCGCTACTTTTTATTTTAAGGTGAAATAGAAAAAGTTACATCAATACTCGGTTTTTTTACAAGAAAGACAAATTTGTTTATTTTTGTAGTAGTGTAGAGGAAACAAATGAAAGGAGATTCAAATTATGAATTCTAAAAATGTAAAAAAACAGTCAGCTAAAGCATTAGCAAATGTATCTTTGAAATTGGGAAAAATGTCAGTGGACAGTGCATGCTGCTATATCTTCCATCAGCCTAAAATGCCGGAAGCACTGAAGAAAATGAAAAAGATGTAACATGAAATATTTTTCTGAAAAACTGACAGGTTATATTGTTAAATTTGGTGCTGTTCCAGAGGAATCATATGCGATATATCAGTATGGATTTCAAATCGGACTTGAGATGCTAAGCTGTCTTCTGGTTTGTTTTGGAATTGCGGTATATTTGCGTATGATTCCGGAATTTGCAGTGGTTACAGGAATTTTTATGATGTTACGCAGTTTTGTTGGCGGAGTGCATCTAAACAGCTTTAGTGCCTGCTTTATGTGTTCTGTTACTTTGCAGACGTTGGTATTGGTTCTCAATCGTCTGTATACACAACCATTAAATGCTGCGTGGGGAATAATTGTGTTAAGCAGTATTCTGATATGGAATATGACTCCGGTACAAAGCATTAACCGAGAACTTGATGTGGATGAAAAAAGACACTGCAGAAAGGTAGCTGTAAAAATTATTGCGGGCATATATGTGTTTGCAGGGATTTGTACACTTACTGGGATGAAGGCAATAGTGTCTTTGATTGCAGTGACAATGGCAGTAGTTTTGATTTCACAATATATTGGGGCAGTAAAGTATAAAATAGAAAAGAGATAATAAGCGGGAATAGTAGACGAATCTATTATTTCCGCTTATTTTGTTTAAGGATAAATGAATCGTATATTTTTTATAAGCAACACTGTTTCGGTAATGAAAAACGTCTGCTAGGCTTCGGCGCAGGAGGCGTTTCTTATTATAAAGATATAAAATTCTTCCAGACCCGAACATCGGGTACTTTCCATACGGGATGTGGGTGAAAGGAAAAAGACCTTTGCTCATATTTTGCGGTCAGGAAGGAGGTGAACTCTATGGAGCAATCTTCTTCCTATGACGAAACAGCGGTCAGGCATCAGTTTGATCGAAAGTGCAAACTGGCGCTGGTTGGCGAAGTGGTAGATTATGACAGGCATATGGTTTATCGGAGAAAACATGAAATATTGTTTTCAGAATTATCTGAATGTCAGGCAGGAGAGCTGTCGGTATTAGATGAATATAATGAAACATCTTATTTTTTTAAAGCATGTGAGTATGATGTAAGAGTGAAAGGCTCTTTACTGGTAGAAGCATTAAACGCACTGACTGATAGAAAAAGAGAAGTAATTCTGCTGTCATATTTTATGGAGATGAGTGATGTTGCGATTGCAAGAAAAATGAATCTTGTCAGAAGTACAGTGCATGAGCACCGGACACGTTCATTGGAATTGCTGAAGCAGATAATGGAGGAAAACAAAAGTGAATGTGAAAAATAAAAGTACAGAAGAAAAATGGCTACTTCCATTTTGCATTATAGAGGATTTGTAGGAACTGACATTAAGTATGATAAAAAGGAAGATGTGGTAAATATGTGTAAGGCATGGGATAATCATAAAAAGTTTGGCATACAGGAAGGAATACAACAAGATATGCAATATAGATAGCTTGGATTAATTTAAAAAAAATACAAAAAAATACAATTTATTCGGTTGACCAAATGATACTTTTGTCATATAATCTAATCAAAAATAGTAATAATTACTAATTTAACTGGAGATTATTAGCAGGAGGTACCTATCATGGACAAGAAGATTACAGACAGCATTATTTACATCGGTGTGGACGACAAGGACATTGATTTATTTGAGAGCCAGTATGTTGTTCCAAACGGTGTTTCATACAACTCATATGTGATTATGGATGACAAAATTGCAATCATGGATACAGCAGATGCAAGAGTTACGGATAAGTGGTTTGCCAATTTGAGAGAGGCGCTCGGCGACAGAAAGCCGGATTATCTCGTTGTTTCCCATTTGGAGCCGGATCATGCTTCCAATATCCAGAAGGTTGCAGAGACATATCCTGATATGCAGATTGTAGGTAATGCAAAGACCTTTAACATGATGGGACAGTTTTTCGATATAGACTTAACGGACAGAAAGGTTGTAGTGGCAGAGGGAGATAAGCTTTCTCTTGGAAAGCATGAGCTTACATTCGTCATGGCTCCTATGGTTCACTGGCCGGAGGTTATGATGGAGTACGAGTCAACAGACAAGGTGCTTTTCTCGGCAGACGGCTTTGGTAAGTTTGGTGCGCTCGATACTGATGAGGACTGGACATGTGAGGCAAGACGTTATTACTTCAATATTGTTGGAAAGTATGGTGCTCAGGTGCAGGCAGTTCTCAAAAAGGCAGCAGGGCTTGACATTGAAAAGATCTGTCCTCTTCACGGACCGATTCTCACAGAGAACCTTGGCTTCTACATAGATAAATACAATACATGGAGCAGCTATCAGCCTGAGGATGAGGGAATCCTTGTAGCATGTGCTTCTATTCACGGCAATACAAAGAAGGCAGCAGAGCTTTTAGCAGAAAAGCTCAAGGCTACAGGCGTAAAGGTTGCATTTACAGACCTTTGCAGGGATGATATGGCAGAGGCTGTTGAGGATGCGTTCAGATACGACAGGCTTGTGCTCTGCGCATGCACATACGATGGAGGCATTTTCCCACCAATGGAGGATTTCTTACATCATCTCAAGGCAAAGGCTTATCAGAATCGTAAGATTGCCTTCGTGGAAAACGGTTCATGGGCTCCTACAGCAGCACGCCAGATGAAGGCTATTGTTGAGGGCTTCAAGAATATCGAGTGTGTTGAGCCGGTTGTTACAATTAAATCTACTCTCAATGAGGCATCTGAAAAGCAGATGGATGAGCTTGTTGCAGCACTTACCAGATAGAATTATGGATTAATGAAGACCCGGACGTTTGTCCGGGTTTTTGTATTAATGTGGTTGTATTAAAGTATATATAAATGTGATATTATGATTAAAGGGTCAAAAGGTATCATATCATACAATCAAAGGCAAAAAGCCATAATAGTACAATGTCAAATGAGGTAAAATATATGCAGCAGCGAATTACCATAAATCTTAACATAGATAGCAAAACAACCGACAAAACCACTATTCTTGAATACTGCCGCAGTCACGGCATCGCAGGGATAGAAACACCGTGCGGTGGAAAAGGCACCTGCGGCAAGTGCAAGGTGACGGTGACAAAACCATACTATAAGGACGTGCTTGCCTGTCAGACGAAGATTTGTGACGGTATGGAAATTATTGTTGGGAGAAAAGAAAGCACCGGAACCAAAGAAGACAGCATGGTTGTTCTGACAAATGGAGGAAATGTATCGGAAAAATTTAATGAGCATGTAAATGAGCATGTGAATAGGAATGTTGTCTTGAAGGAAGAGAACGCAAATGTATCTGAAAAAGTCGAATCAAATGAAGACACTCTGGCGGCCTGTGATATCGGAACTACAACAGTAGTCTGTTATCTGATTGATAAAGAGACAGGACAGATTATTTCCACCAGAAGCGCTGCCAATCCACAGAGGAGCTTTGGAGCTGATGTGCTTTCTAGGATAGAGGCAGCAGGGCGGATTGAAGCTTCGTCAGAGCCGGGACTTAAAATCATGCAGACACAGATAGTGTCCCTTTTGAACGGTTTCATATCAGAAATGCTCACGGAATGTGGCAGAACTAAAGTCGGCCGGTTTTCAGTTGCCGGAAACACAGTTATGTGTCATCTGCTTATGGGAATTTCACCGGAAAAGCTTGGCAAGGCACCATTTATGCCGGATGAATATTTTGGCAGGGAATTTAATCCTTTGGATATAGGAATTGAGAATTGTCAAACCATGATTATATTTCCGGCTGTATCAGGCTTTGTAGGCGGAGATATTACAGCGGGTATGATGGAGACAGTGAACTGCAACGAGCTGACGCTATATCTGGATATCGGAACAAACGGTGAGATGGCGCTTGGAAAAGGAGACAGATATGTGTGCTGTGCCACAGCGGCAGGACCGGCTTTTGAGGGGGCACAGATTGAGATGGGTATGCCGGCATCTAAGGGAGCCGTGGATAAGGTATGGCTGGAAGGGCGCAGAATTAAGTATTCGGTTATCGGAAATGACAGACCAGTGGGACTGTGCGGTTCGGGGCTTATCGATGCGCTTGCCCTCATTCTGAAGGCAGGAATCATAGATGAAAACGGCACGATTTTAAGCGGACAGGAGCTTCCTATACTGTTTAGGTCGTATGTGTTTGAGGTGGAAGCGGAGGATGCCGCACAGAGCACAGAGACCTCTCTGGCCGTTCATATTGCACCGGGAGTCTATATTACGCAGGAGGATATCAGGAAGCTGCAGCTTGCGAAGGGCGCGATAGCCGCCGGAATAGAAGTATTGTTTAAGGAATATGGCTGTAAGCCATGCGATTTGGATATACTTACATTTGCAGGAGGCTTTGGAAACTACATTGACAAAGCAAGTGCGGCTGCAATAGGATTGTTTCCACAGGAGCTTTTGGACAAGGCAAAAGAAGTGGGAAATGCGGCAGGAAACGGAGCTGTTTCGGCAGCTTTATCGCAGGAAGCCTGGAAAAGAGCACTGGATATAAGTGGGAACATGCGTTACATCGAGCTGGCATCGTATCCGCATTTCGATGAAATGTATGTGGAGCATATGAATTTTTAAATAATTGAAAAAAATATATTTTTACTTTATTGTTGAAGAAAATTGTCATATAATGACTTCGGGTGAGATTATATTTTAAAAGAAAAGCTGATAGGGTAATCAGCATCAGGAGGAATATCAATGCGTAAAACAAAAATTATCTGTACTATTGGACCGGCCAGTGAACATGAGGATGTCCTCACCAGGATGATAAAGGCAGGTATGGATGTTGCCAGATTGAATTTTTCTCATGGTTCACATGAGGAGCATCAGGGCAAAATAGATTTAATCAAGAAGGTAAGACAGAAGCTTCATATGCCAATCGCAATCATGCTTGACACAAAGGGCCCTGAGTATCGTATCAAGACCTTTGAGAATGGCAAAATAGAGCTCAAGGATGGAGATACCTTCACACTTACCACTGACGATATTGTAGGTAATCAGGAGAGAGTATCAGTAAACTATGAGAATCTGATCAAGGATTTAAAGGTTGGTGACAGTGTGCTTGTTGCGAACGGAATCATCATTCTGCAGGTCAGAGAGCTTAAAGGAAACGATGCAATCTGTGATGTTATCGCAGGCGGTACACTTTCAGACAGAAAGAGCATGAACTTCCCGAATAAGGTCATGAAGCATGCATATTTAAGCAAGCAGGACAAGGATGATCTGCTTTTTGGTATAAAAAACGAGGTGGATTATGTTGCGGCATCATTCGTTTCTACAAAGCAGGATGTTGCTGATCTGAGAAACTTCCTGGATGAAAACGGTGGAGAGGATATAGAAATCATCGCAAAGATTGAGAACCGTTCAGGTGTAGATCATGTGGAGGAAATCTGCGAGATAGCAAACGGAATCATGATAGCCAGAGGAGATCTCGGTGTTGAGATTCCGGGAGTTGAGGTACCGGCAATACAGAAGTATCTTATCAACAAGTGCCGTATGCTTGGTACACGCGTAATCACAGCGACAGAGATGCTTGAGTCTATGATTCACAATCCGCGTCCTACAAGAGCTGAGCTTTCGGATGTAGCCAATGCGGTATACGACGGTTCATCAGCTATCATGCTTTCGGGAGAGTCTGCAGCAGGTAAATACCCTGTAGAGGCTGTAAAAAATATGGCAGAGACAGCAGAGTATACAGAAAAGCAGATAAACTACGGCAAGAGATTTGCCAATGCGGATTTCCAGACAAAAAGCATAGTTGACGCTATTTCACATGCTACATGTGCCATGGCAATAGATGTGGATGCGAAATGTATCGTAGTAAGCTCTCTGACAGGCCGTACAGTGCGCATGGTCAGCCGTTTCCGCTGCCCTGTTGATATAATAGGCATGACAACCTCTGAAAAGGCATGGCGCAAGCTGAACCTGAGCTGGGGTGTAAAGCCGGTTCTGTGCGAGGAATACAACTCAATGGAGGTTATGTTCTACAATGCGATGAACGAGGCAAAGAGTGTCATGAAGCTCAAAAAAGGTGATCATATAGTGCTCACAGGAGGTCTCATCAACGGTAAGACAGGCAACACCAATGTGATTAAGGTTGAGACAGTTTAGTACATTTGTACTATTGATTAAATCATATATATGTCATATAATTCTTAACGGTTAATAAAAACAATAAATTTAAAATAAACAATTTCGAGATGAAGTTTGCAGGAAAACGGCAGCGATTTTACCTTATCAAAGCCTACCGAAGGAGTAAAACTCTCAGGTGCCGCAGCAGGCGGTGCAACTGTAAATGGATCGACTCTCTGGAGACACCCGCTTGGCGGGGGCCGAAGGTGCAACGTACGAATAGGAAGCAGTAGGAGTGCAGTGACTATGGATATATCATGGCACATGCTGCTTTTCGTACGAATCTCTCAGGCAACAGGACGGAGAAGATATTGGACAGATATTCTTAAGATAATCTTCTTAATCCCATGTATCAGACTGTATATGCAGCGTATATGGGGTTTTTTATTTCAATTCACGTAAGTGCTGCTAAGCCTGCTTTTTCAATTGTTTCCGGATGTCATAAATGAGGGGCAAAATACCTTTTGACCCTCATATCATTTATATTAATAGTATTTGCTCAAAACACAAAGATCTTGTGTTTAGATAAAAAAGAGAGGCAGGAGTATTTCAATGTGGAACACAATCAACAATTTTCTTAGTGCAGTGGACAATTTCGTCTGGGGAGTGCCGCTCATGGTGCTCATCATGGCAGGAGGTATAATGCTCACAGTTCGTCTGGGGCTTCTTCAGATGAGAAAGCTTCCTCTGGCACTAAAGTGGATGGTCAAAAATGAAGATGGCGGCGATGGCGAGATTACGAGCTTTGGCGCACTCTGTACCGCGCTTAGCGCAACAATCGGAACCGGCAACATAGTCGGTGTAGCAACTGCAGTCGGTGCAGGAGGACCGGGAGCACTTTTCTGGATGGTGCTTGCAGCCTTCTTTGGTATGGCAACAAAGTATTCAGAGGGACTTTTGGCTGTAAAATATCGTGTCATCGGCAAGGACGGACATAGTCTCGGCGGACCATTCTACTACATTGAGCAGGGAATGGGCATAAAATGGAAATGGCTTGCAAAGATATTTGCATTTTTCGGCGTATGCGTTGGACTTTTCGGAATAGGAACATTCAGCCAGGTAAACGGAATATCAAGTGCTGTAAACAACTTTTTTGACCCTAAAAACCAGCATACAGTAAAGGTTTTACCGTTCCTGGGTGAGTATTCATGGTCAGTTATCATTGCTTCACTTGTACTGGCATTCTGCGTGGCAGCAGTGCTTATCGGCGGAGTAAAGCGTATTGCAAGTGTCAGCCAGATAATAGTACCTTTCATGGCTGTTATATATATTGTATTTGTGCTCGTGCTTGTGGTATGCAATATCACAGCGGTTCCGGCAGCGTTTGCTACAATAGTAAAGGCAGCGTTTTCACCGAAGGCCATAACAGGCGGTGCCGTGGGAAGCTTTCTTGTTGCAATGCAAAAGGGTGTTGCCAGAGGAATCTTTTCAAACGAGGCAGGACTTGGTAGTGCCCCGATTGCAGCGGCAGCAGCCCAGACAAAGGAGCCTGTACGTCAGGGACTTGTCAGCATGACAGGAACATTCATTGATACAATAGTTATATGTACACTTACAGGACTTTCCATCGTGCTCACAGGCGCATGGCAGGTTGATGGACTCGAGGGCGTGCAGGTCACTACATATGCATTCCAGAATGGTCTTCCTTTCCCGAAAGAGCTGTCAGCATTTGTACTTATGCTGTGTCTTGTATTTTTTGCCTTTACAACTATACTCGGTTGGGATTATTATAGTGAGCGGTGCTTAGAGTATTTGAGCGGCGGCAGGATGAAATATGTAAAGGTATACCGCTGGATATATATCCTTGCTGTTTTCATTGGACCTTATATGACTGTAAGTGCGGTGTGGACCATCGCAGATATCTTCAACGGTCTCATGGCTCTGCCCAATATGATAGCGCTGTTTGCTCTTAGCGGTGTTGTTGTTAAGGAGACAAAGCATTTCTTCGAGCGACATAGAAATGGAGAAATCGAGGATTAATTATGTTTTATATTTTGCGACATGGAAGAACAGATTGGAATGAGGAGCACAGACTGCAGGGGAAGGTGGATATCCCACTAAACGAAACCGGCAGGCAGATGGCTTATGATGCCGCAGAAAAATATAAGGATATAGATTTTGACATATGCTACTGCTCCCCGCTTAAGAGAGCACAGGAGACGGCAAGGATTTTTCTTGCACACAGAAAACCTGCAGTAGAGATTATCACTGACAACAGGCTTCACGAGATGTGCTTCGGTGATTATGAGGGAGTGAAGAACATCAGGCAAAAGCCCGAATGCCCTGTCTACCTGCTCTTTGAGGAGCCGGAAAAATATGTGGCAAAGGACGGCGCAGAGAGCTTTGAGGAGCTATATCACAGAACAGGCGAGTTTATAGAGCAGGTGCTGAGACCGCAGCTTGAGGCAGGCAAAAATGTGCTTGTCGTGGGACACGGTGCAATGAACTGCAGCATAGTCAATCAGTTTCGCGGCACACCTATAAAGGATTTCTGGAGGAATATGCAGGGAAACTGCGAGCTGCTTAGGGTTGAATAAATTTAGATTATTCTGAATAGCTATATCGTTTGTAATAGATAGGGCATACCGGTTGTGGTGTGCCCTGTTGCTGTCAGAAACTAATTTCAATAGCATTTATTTATAAGTAAATGGATATTATATTATAAGTAATACTAAATTGACCACATAGCCTTATGCTCGTAAAATAATTTTGTAAATTTTTTATTAAATAAATAAGAGTATAATTATTTGGAGGAACCAATGAAAAAGACAACGAACTCTTCACCTTACCAGTTTGAGGGCAGAATACCTCTGTCTCAGGCTATTCCGCTTGGACTGCAGCATGTTATGGCTATGTTCATCGGAAACCTTACACCTCTTATCATTGTTATGGGAGCATGCGGGCTCACAGCAGACGCTGGCTTTGCGGAGCTTAGAACAGCTCTCTTACAGAATGCAATGATTATCGCAGGTATTGTAACATTAGTACAGATGTTTTCCATCGGACCGGTCGGAGGAAAGGTACCTATTGTTATGGGAACCTCTTCGGGCTTTCTTGGAGTATTAAATAATACAGTTGCAGCGTGTGGCGGCGGAGTTATAGCATATGGAGCTATTATGGGAGCCTGCCTTGTAGGAGGTATCTTCGAGGGCATACTCGGAGCCTTCTTAAAGCCTTTGCGTAAGTTTTTCCCGGCAATCGTTACAGGCTCAGTTGTTATAGCAATCGGACTTTCACTCCTTGGAGTGGGAATCAACTACTTCTGTGGTGGAACAGGCAAAAATGATTACGGCTCACTGCCAAACCTTTTTATTGGAATGGTTGTACTTATAGTAATCGTGCTTCTTAAGCATTTTGCACCATCGCGCAGTATTTTTTCATCATCTGCCATCCTTTTTGGTATTCTGGCAGGATATATTGTAGCAATAATTATGACACTTACCATGTCACACACAGGTGTGACCGCTGACGGTGTTAAATACACATACTCATGGGTTGTAAACTTTGATGAGGTTAAAAATGCGGCATGGATAGCAGTTCCAAGCTTTATAGGTTTTGGAAAGCTGTCAGATGTCGGAATTTCCTTCCATGCCAATGCAATCATCCCAATCGGCATCATGTTTATCGTTACTGCAATCGAGACAGTTGGCGATATCTCAGCCTGTGTGGAGGGTGGAATGGACAGAGAGGCTACAGATTCAGAGCTTTCCGGCGGTGTTATCTGTGATGGTCTTGGTTCATCATTTGCAGCGCTTTTCGGAGTACTGCCAAATACCTCATTCTCACAGAATGTAGGTCTTGTTTCAATGACAAAGGTTGTCAATAGATTTGCTATTTCAATGGGAGCTATATTCCTCGTTATTTGTGGATTCTGCCCAAAGATTGGAGCTCTCATGTCAATCATGCCTCAGTCAGTGCTCGGCGGAGCTGCTGTTATGATGTTTGCCTCTATCCTGATTTCGGGAATTGAGCTCATCACAAAGGAGCCAATCGGCAGCCGTGAGATTACAATTATCTCAGTTGCAATCGGTTTAGGCTACGGACTTGGCGCTACAACCGGTGCTACATCACATCTGCCATACTATGTACAGCTTATATTTGGCGGTTCAGGTATCGTGCCTTGCTCACTTTGCGCTATTCTTCTCAATATTATTTTGCCGAAGAAGTCAAAGAACGCGCCATATATGTGGGATATGGATGAGAAAGACGATGTGAAGCGTGTGGATGACTAACGCTTAGGATTTTGAAGCCGTCCGGTGCATTAAGTACACCGGCGGCTTTATTGTTTGTGGGAAAGTATGGAAATATATGGAAAAAGTGATTTCAATAGTGGGCGCAGGTGGCAAGACCACACTCGTTCATAAGCTTGCAAGGGAATATCACAGGAGTGGAAAAGGTGTGCTTGTCACAACAACAACGCACATGTATGTCGAAGCTGACACTGACCTATCCTGCGATTTTTTTGCGTTAAGGGATAAAATAATAAAAGATGGATATTGTATGGCGGGGCAGAAAATATCAGAACAGTCAAAGCCAAAGATGTGCGGACTGCCGTATGATTTGCTCGATAAACTGATTAAAGGCGTGCCACAGGCGTTAGATTATGTTATAATCGAAGCAGATGGGGCAAAGCACCATTCCCTCAAATATCCGGCAGCGGATGAGCCGGTCATATATCCGGGTACCACAGATGTTATCATAGTGCTTGGCACGTGGGAAAAGGGCAGGCCGTGTAAGGACGTTGTATTTCGATATGAGCTCATGCAAAAAGAGCTTGGAACGGCAGAGGATGCAGTGGTTGATGATTCGATTATAGATACGCTGCGGCAGGTCTATGTCAGAAAGCTTCGCGATAGCGGGTTTGAAGGACGGGTATCGTGCGTTTTTGCGAATGAGCGTGGGGGTTCTGAATAGTTGCAAATATGGAAATAATAAGGTAACAGGGTAATTAATCAGATGAGCATGAATCAGAGCAATAATCAGATAATAAAGAAAAATTTGTTAATCATATGCCGCGGTGCAGGAGACCTTGCGACCGGCATCATCCACAGACTGCACCGGGCAGGGCATAGGGTGATAGCGCTTGAGACAGACTATCCGGCTGCCATACGGCGCCAGGTGTCCTTTTGCGAAGCAGTGTATGATGGGAGCGCAGCTGTAGAGGGGGTGACAGCCAGACTTGTTCCTGCCCTGGCTGATGCAGAGACGGATACAGAGATATATTCAGGGATAAATGACACACCGGCAGCTCATATTGCGTCAGAAAAGTGGGACAGCTCAGCTATCGAGGCTGTGCTTGAAGCCGGAGAGGTCCCGCTTCTCATAGACCCAACAGGTGAGTCAATTGCACTTCTTAAGCCGGATGTTGTGGTAGATGCCATAATAGCAAAGAAAAATCTGGGTACCACAATAAATATGGCACCGCTTGTGATAGGAGTAGGTCCGGGCTTTACGGCAGGCCATGACGTGCATCTGGTGATTGAGTCCATGCGTGGGCACAATCTGGCGCGCATCATTACCGATGGCATGGCACAGCCCAACACAGGTGTTCCGGGAAATATCGCAGGCTTCACAAGTGAGCGTGTGATTCACGCTCCGGCGGCTGGATATATTCATGACGTCAGAAAAATCGGAGACATCGTGCAAAAAGGCGATGAGATAGCGCGGATATATCCGGATAAAGAAAGCTATGACAATGCATTGTCTGAATATGTTCCTGTGAATGCTACAATTACAGGCATCATACGAGGTCTTATCCGTGAGGGATATTATTTCAGGGAAGGCTTCAAGATAGCGGATATCGACCCGCGCGAGAGTGAGCTAACAAACTGCTTTACAATCTCTGACAAGGCAAGGAGTATAGCAGGCAGTGTGCTTGAGGCGGTATCGGCATTTGAGCACGGCGTAAAGATTTATTAAATAATAAATGAGGGTAACTATTAAGGTGTTTTAGTGGTTCTGAATAGTTACAGTGAGGATAAATAGATTGACGCAGGAAAACGAATTAGATATCAATAATCAGAAACAAAATAAAGGAAAGCTCACACATTTTAATGAGGCAGGGGAAGCTCACATGGTGGATGTGCATGCAAAGGATGACACATACCGCGTGGCGAAAGCCTGTGGCACGATAAAGGTAAATGGCGCCGTATACAGGGCGGTATCTACGGGCACAGCTAAAAAGGGCGATGTGCTGGCAGTAGCGAGGATTGCGGGAATCATGGGCGCAAAGAACAATTCCATGCTCATTCCGCTCTGTCATGCTATTGCCATGACAAAGTGCGATGTTGAGTTTGAGCTGGATGAAAAAAACAGCAGGATCACGGCAATCTGCACGACAGCCTGTGTGGGAAAAACCGGTGTAGAGATGGAGGCCATGACAGGGGTCAGTGTGGCGCTTCTTACCATATATGATATGTGTAAGGCACTGGACCGCGGCATGGAAATCGGGCAGATACATCTGCTGGAAAAATCCGGTGGCAAGAGCGGACATTACGTTACTGATCACAACTAACAATGTGACCGGCAACGATTACAGCTCATTTAAAATGCTGAGAAGTTAAAAATACACAATTAATCAAGGATAACAGGGTGATGTAATGTATACTGTAGGGATTATAACGATAAGCGATAAAGGCGCAGCGGGCCAAAGAGAGGATAAAAGCGGTCCGAAAATAAAGGAACTGCTTCCCAAAGATAAGTATGATGTGGTTTCATATAAAATAATACCGGATGAGAGGAAACAGATTGCAGACGAGCTTGTCAGGCTGTGTGATGATGTGAAATGCAATCTGGTGCTTACAACCGGAGGTACCGGTTTTTCACCGAGAGATATCACACCGGAAGCTACAATGGATGTTGCAGAGCGTAATGCACCGGGTATCGCTGAGGCACTGAGAGCGTACAGCATGAGTCTTACACCTAAAGCCATGCTTGGCAGAGGAGCTTCAGTTATCAGGAAAAACACACTGATAGTCAATCTGCCCGGCAGTGTGAAGGCAGTGTCGGAGAGCATGGATTTTCTGATGGGAAATATAGAGCATGGACTTGATATTTTACTGCAGTATGACAGTGAGTGCGGCCGGTGACGGAAATGCACGGGGTATGGTTTAGGACAGTAACTATTTACAAAAATAATATTTGGAGTGTGGGATTATATGAAGCTTATGAAGACAACGGAGGCAGTCGGACAGGTGCTCTGCCACGATATCACACAGATTATCCCCGGTGTGAAAAAGGATGCGGTTTTTCGCAAGGGGCATATTATAACAAAAGAGGATATACCGGTGCTACTTAGCGTCGGAAAAGACACCATATATATATGGGAAAATGATGAGACCATGATGCACGAAAATGAGGCAGCAGAGGTGCTTTATCGTATGAGCGCATGTGGCACAAATAGCAATGAGACCGACGTCGAACGTCATTGTGAAGCCGCAGAATCCGGCGCTTTTGGTGGCACCACAAGTAAAATGCATCCATCCACTGTAAAGGAAGGCAAGATAGAGGTGATTGCTGATTGTGACGGACTGCTTAAGGTGGACAGCGAAAAGCTGAAAAAGGTCAACTCCTTTGGTGAAATGATGATAGCAACGAGGCACGGCAATACCACTGTGAAAAAGGGTGATAAGCTTGCCGGAACAAGAATCATACCGCTTGTCATAAAAAAGGATAAGCTAGAGGCGGCTTCGCACATATGCGATGACGGACCGATTCTTGATATAAAGCCGTTTGTGGTCAGAAAAGCAGCAATAATCACAACCGGAAACGAAGTGTACCATGGCAGGATACAGGATGCGTTTACCCCTGTCATCGAGAAAAAAATAGCAGAGTTTGATGCACAGATGATGTTTCATGAGGTGTTTGATGATGATGACCAAAAAATAACAGACGGATGCTTACGTGCAATAGAGGCAGGAGCGGAGATTGTATTCTGCACAGGAGGAATGAGCGTGGATCCTGATGATAAAACACCGCTTGCCATAAAAAATACAGGCGCGCGGATTGTGTCGTACGGTTCACCGGTGCTGCCGGGAGCCATGTTTTTGCTGTCGTACTATGATGCGGGTGACAGGCTGGTGCCGATATGTGGACTGCCTGGCTGTGCCATGTACAACAAGCGCACGATATTTGATATTGTATTGCCGAGGCTTATGGCGTGTGATATGATTTTGGCAGATGAGCTTGCCGGACTTGGAGAAGGCGGACTCTGCCTGAATTGTGATGTCTGCACGTTTCCTAACTGCGGTTTCGGGAAGGGCTTTTAATATGCGCGATAGATTTGGCAGAGAGATTGACTACATGCGCATATCGGTGATAGATAGCTGTAATCTGAACTGTTATTATTGCAACCCACAGGACAATAATAAAAATTGCCAGGCAATAAATATACTTAGCGTAAAAAAAGTGCTTTGCATAGTCCGCGCAGCTACAAGGCTTGGAATCACGCATTTTCGTCTGACAGGCGGTGAGCCGCTTCTGCATCCGCAGATTGATGAGATGGTTTCACAAATCAAAAAGATACCCGGTGTCAGGAGTGTATCGCTCACCACAAATGCAGTAATGCTTGCGCAGCATGCAAAGCAGCTTAAGAAAGCCGGCATAGACAGTATAAATGTGAGCCTGGACACGATAGATGCGTCAGAATATGAACATATCACAAAAAAACCGCTGTTTCATAAAGTGGAGCATGGAATCGATGCCGCCATAGAGTGTGGAATAAGAGTGAAAATCAATGTGGTGCTCACACCGCAGACAGATGTGGTGGCTCTCACACGGTATGCTTCAAAAAAAGGCACAGATATCCGTTTTATAGAGATGATGCCGGTAGGTGAAGGGCATACCAACGGAGTCGAGCCGTATGAGAAGGTTATTGGCGCACTTTTAGAAGTATATGGAACTTTTTGCCATATAGATACTGAAAATAGAGAAGAAATTAATTCGGGATATAATAATGCGGATAACGGTCCGGCAGAGTATTACAGTTTTCATGGACTTGATATCAGAGTAGGGCTGATTCAGGCAATCCATGGGAAGTTTTGCGATACCTGCAACCGCATACGTGTTACGGCTGACGGCAGGCTTATGCCATGCCTGGGAAGCAGCGTGACGATGGATTTAGTACCTGATTCATGCGAATTTACAGATGATTTGGAAAAAGATTTTGTAATAGTTCAGGCACTAAAGGCTGCCATAAAGGCAAAGCCGGGGTGTCACAATTTTAATGATAATGCAGTGACATATACAAAAACTACAGAGACAAAGACTGTGGAGACAAAGGCTACAGAGCTGAAAGCTGCGGAAGTAAATGCAGCAAGAAATATGAGCCGGATAGGAGGCTGATAGCAAATCATGGGAAAGCTTCTTGCAATCAATATAAGCAAAGAGAGAGGAACTGAAAAGAGAGAGGTGCCACAGGCGGAGCTTGTTGCAGACTATGGCATCATGGGAGATGCACATGCCGGAAAGTGGCACAGGCAGGTCAGCCTGCTTTCCGCAGAGAAAATAGATGCCTTCAGGGCAAGAGGAGCGCAGATAGACAACGGCGCATTTGGCGAAAATTTAATTATATCAGGATTTGATTTCAAAAATTTGCCGCTTGGAACCCGCTTTTGCATAGGAGATGCTATTCTGGAGATGACGCAGATAGGAAAGCAGTGTCATTCGCATTGTGCTATCTACAAGAGGATGGGCGAGTGCATTATGCCAAAGGAGGGCGTGTTTGCAGTAGTCATAAGAGGCGGCCAGATTCATACCGGTGACGAGGTGAAGCTGATTCCGGCAAACATATATGCTTCGATAAAGGACAGACCGGCGGACAGTCGCTGTGAGCTTTTGACAGTCACAGAAGGAGCACATGCCGGTGAAAAGGCGCTTTATATAGATGGCAGAATAAGAGTGGCATCAGGCAGTGCATGGGCAGATGAAATAAATGACAATGATAATTCCATTGTGATGTTTAAACAGCAGATAGGCAGCAGACCACGCCTCATAATCTGCGGAGGAGGTCATGTATCGGCGGCACTTGTACGCATGGCATCGCTTTTGGCCTTTGACATATGGGTGATAGAGGATAGACCTCTGTTTGCCGATAATGCAAAGCGCCAGGGAGCAGACTATGTAATTTGCGGCGATTATAAAAATACTCTCGCCAGGATGGAGCCACAGGCGGATGATTACTATGTATGCATGACAAGAGGCCATCGCTTTGATATGGAGTGTCTTACAGAGATATTCAGAAAGCCATACGCCTATGTGGGGATGATGGGCTCAAAGAAAAGAGCTGCCATAGTAAAAAAAGACCTTGAAGAATCGGGATTTTCACAGGAAAACATATCCGGATTACATTCTCCGATAGGCCTTGCAATAGGTGGACAGACACCGGAGGAAATTGCGCTTTCGGTGATAAGTGAGATAGTAAAGTGCAAAAATGAGCGTACCGGCTGCACACAGGTGGATAACGAAGTGCTAGATGCACTTATTGAGGCATCAGATGAGAAGTATATACTGTGTACCATCATAAAAAAGAATGGCAGTGCACCGCGCGGAGTCGGAACACAGATGCTCGTGAGCTCAGACAATCGGATCATCGGAACTATAGGCGGCGGTTGTGCGGAGGCAGAGGTTATAAGCCATTGCAGGAGACTGTTTCGCAAGCAGGAGTTCAAATGCGGTTCGATGGATGTGAGCATGAACACTGACGATGCCGAGAAAGAGGGCATGGTGTGCGGAGGCAGTATTTCGGTGCTGCTGGAGCAGATTGGATGATGAAATTATCATATATTAATAAATCAAGACAAGTCGAATATGAATATTAATCACATGTATATTTAATTTAAATAAAGGAAAAGAAAGGTTAAAAGTATGAGCTTAAGAATAGCGACAGGTACTGACGGATCAGTAAAGGAGCGCAAGGGCTTAAAGAGAAAATTTAAAGCATATGCAGGACTTGCGTTTGGACTTATCCTTATAGCAGGACTTTTTGCGGGCTGTGGAAAAAAGGATACAGCAGATGCAGATGTCGATTTATCAATTTTTGCGGCAAAGAGCTTAAACGGTGTTATGGATGAAATTTGTGCAGCCTACACCAAGGCGCATCCAAATGTAAACTTCCAAAACAACTATGACAGCTCCGGAACTCTGATGGCACAGATTAAAGAGGGTGCGAAGTGCAACATCTTTTTCTCAGCAGGAGTGGCACAGATGGATGAGCTTCAGAATGGCTACGACGGAGGAAGCGTGGTGGATGGTACTCGTGTTGACCTGTTAAATAATCAGGTGTGCCTTGTTACATATAAGAATAGTGGCACGGCAGTTACCGGCTTTGCAGACATCTCAAAGGCTAAAAATATGGCGCTTGCTGACGGAACAGTTCCTGTAGGACAGTACACCAGAGCAGCGTTAGTAAATTCAAAAATGGTTGAAGGTGATGCTTCAAAGCCACAGGATATTTCAGATTCTGATATCTCAAAGGCACTTGACGGTCTGGAAATAAACAGCTGTGCCAATGTAGGTGCGGTTGCATCTGCCGTAGCTGAGGGCGCAAATGAGATAGGAACAGTTTATTACTCAGATACATTCGGATACGAGAACCAGCTTGATATTATAGAAAAGCTTCCAAACAGCTTAACAGGTGATGTCATCTATCCGATAGCAGCCTTAAATGGAGACAGCACTACATCAGATGAGCTTGAAGCAGCAAAGGAATTTATAGCATACCTTCAGACAGATGAGGCAATGTCAGTATTTGAGAAATATCATTTTTCGGTAAATGCATAATGGGACAGATTGATTTTTCACCGCTTTGGGTGACATTAAAAACAGGAATAGTAGCGTCAGTTTTTTCTTTTTTTATAGGAATAGCTTTTGCTGAGCTTGTCATAAACACAAAGGGCAGAGTGAGGGCGTTCTGGGATGGACTGCTGACACTTCCGATGGTACTGCCGCCTACAGTGGCTGGATACATTCTTTTAAGGATTTTCAGCACAAGGCGTCCTTTTGGAAGCTTTTTAAGCCATAGCATGGGGATACAGGTAGTACACACGTGGCTTGGCTGTGTGGTGGCAGCAACCATCATTGCACTCCCTCTCATGTACAGAAATGCGAGGGCGGCATTTGAGCAGATAGATGAAAATGTCATATATGCGGCGCGCACTCTCGGCATAAGTGAGTGGAAGATTTTCTGGAAGATACGTCTGCCGATGGCAAAGCCCGGTATCATATCGGGTGTCACGCTGGCCTTTGCCAGAGCTATCGGTGAGTACGGTGCCACATCGATGCTTGCCGGAAATATAGCAGGAAAAACATCGACCATATCACAGCAGATAGCAATGGTCGTCCAAAGTGGAGACTATGCCACAGCGGGCTTCTGGTGCATAGTAATCATAGCGATTTCGTTTGCATGCCTTGTATCGATAAATATGATATGCGGCAAAAGCAAGGGCATAAAGAGAAAGAGAAAAAATAATGTCGCTCATAGTAAAAATAAAAAAACAGTTGGATAATTTCATACTTTCGGTTGACATGGAGCTTACGGACGAGGTTGTGTCCGTAATCGGAATGTCGGGCTCAGGAAAGAGTATGACATTAAAGTGCATAGCAGGGATAGAGACACCGGATTCAGGCTTTATATCATTAAACGGCCGTGTGCTGTATGATTCGAAAAAGCGTATAAATCTGCACCCGGGTAAGCGCAGGGTAGGCTATCTGTTTCAGGACTATGCATTATTTCCGACAATGACTGTGATGGAAAATATATGCATAGCAATGGGTCAGCGTAACGAGGAAAAAGTGAAGGGCTGGCTGAAGAGGTATGGGCTTGAGGGCATGGCATACACATATCCCAACCATCTCTCCGGTGGTCAGAGGCAGCGCGTGGCAATGCTTCGCATGCTTGCGGCTAAGCCGGAGTGCATACTGCTCGATGAGCCTTTTTCGGCACTGGATGAGCATGTAAAAAGAAGCATGGAATCAGAGCTTATGGAGATGCTGACAGATTTTAACAATCCTGTTATTTTTGTGTCACACAATCGCGATGAGGTGTATCGCCTGGCCGAGCGTATCGGAAGCATGGAGAGAGGTGTACTGAGTACAGTCCGTGACAAAAAAGATTTCTTCATGCGGCCTATGTCTGTGGAACAGGCACTGCTTGTGGGCTGTAACAATATATCAGAGGTAAAATGGCAGGATAAGCATCATTTGCTTGCGGTGGAATGGGATAGCGTATTTGAGGTCACTGATGAGCAGCTTGAACAGACTGCAATGAGTATGGACGGCATATCGCACATAGGTGTTTTCCCACAGGATATTATAATATCTGCAGGCAAAACAAAAACGGCACTTGCATATGCTGATAAAAATATAATCAGGATTAAAGATTATAAAATGATTGAAGAACTGAAAAACTGGGAAGTATTGTGTAAATTAAATAACGATTCAATAATTTACGCAAGCCTTCCGAGGCATACAGAAGCAAATATGCTTAGCAAAAATATAAATGATGAGCTTTATATAAAGAATTTTTATCTGCTTGGATGAGAAGTAAATGAGGACATACTATGATTTACCTGGACAATGCTGCCACAACAATTAAAAAGCCGGATGCGGTATATGATGCAGTACTTGATGCAATGAAGCACTGCGGCAATTCCGGGCGCGGGGCATCGGATGCGTCGCTTGATGCGTCGAGGAAAATATATGAGGCCAGAATGTGTCTTACAGAATTTTTCGGAGGAGATGATGCGGCCAGACTCGTTTTTACGGCAAATGCCACTGAGGCACTAAACATTGCAATCCACGGACTGTTTGAGCCGGGGGAGCATGTGATTACAACACAGCTCGAGCATAATTCTGTGCTCAGACCTCTTTATATGCAAAGGGAGCGGGGCGTGGGTGTGGATATTGTACCATGCAGTGATGCAGGCATAAAAAGGGGGATAATTTCCCCATCGGACATAGAGGCTTTAATCCGTCCGGATACAAAAGCCATCGTATGCACACATGCTTCAAATCTCACAGGCAACGTGGTGGATATTAAGTCGATAGGGCAAATCGCACGAAAGCATAACCTTTTATTTATAGTCGATGCATCGCAGACAGCCGGTGTACTTCCGATAAATGTAAAAGACATGAATATTGATGTGCTCTGCTTCACAGGCCATAAGGGGTTGATGGGACCGCAGGGCACCGGAGGACTTTATGTGGGAGAGAGAGCAGATATAAAGCCGTTTAAGAGCGGTGGCACCGGCGTGCTAAGCTTTCTTGAGAACCAGCCTATGGAGCTTCCGACAAGACTTGAGGCCGGTACCTTAAACGGTCCGGGAATCGCAGGGCTTTTAACTGGTGTCATGGAGCTTGAGAAAATCGGCCTCGACAATATATACGCTAAAGAGCATGAGCTGATGCAGGCATTTATTGAAAAAATAAAGACAATCCCCGGAATCAGTATATATGGAGATTTCGATATGCTGCCCGACAAGGGTCTGCACTGTGCGATTGTTTCAGTAAATATAGCTGATACGGACTCGGCGGAGGTGTCAGACATACTTATGAATGAGTATGGCATTGCAACAAGGAGCGGCATACACTGCGCACCGCTGATGCATAAATTCTTTGGAACACAAAATCAGGGTATGGTGAGATTCTCATTTTCATATTATAATACAGTTGATGAGATAAATGAGGCCGCTGAAGCGCTTATGCAGATTGCGGCATTGCGATAAATAGTATTAAACAATTGAAAGGAGCAAAAATGCCACAGGAAATAGTGTTTTGCAAGGGCGGTGGCTGTACTGCAAAGCTTGGTCCGGATTTGTTAAGTCATGTTTTAGCAAAGCTGCCAAGGGGTGAAAAAGACAGCAATCTGCTCATCGGATATGATAGCTGTGATGATGCGGCAGTGTACAAAATTTCAGATGACACGGCGGTAGTCCAGACGCTCGATTTTTTTCCGCCGATGGTTGATGATCCGTATACGTTTGGACAGATAGCGGCCGCAAATGCGCTCAGTGATATCTATGCGATGGGCGGCACAGTAAAGACCGCATTGAACATTGTCTGTTTCCCTGAGAAAATGGACCTGAATATACTCGGCAAAATAATGCAGGGTGGTGCCGATAAGGTGATAGAGGCAGGCGGCACACTTGCGGGCGGCCATTCTATAGCAGACAGTGATGTGAAATACGGACTTTCAGTCATGGGTACGGTCCACCCGGAGCATATTTACAGCAACAACACAGGGCAACCGTCAGATGTGCTTATACTTACAAAGAAACTAGGAGTGGGGCTTGTATGCAACGCAAACCGCGTAGGGGAGGCTCCGTTAGGTGCAATTGAGGATGCGGTAAGCTCTATGACCACACTGAATAAGGCAGCATCCGAAATCAGTCATGCTTTCGATATACACGCATGCACAGATGTCACGGGCTTTAGCTTTTTAGGACATCTGAGTGAGATGTTAAATGATGATATAACAGCACTTATAGACTCGATTTCCATCCCGGTCATTACCGGAGCACTGCGATGCGCAGATGAGTTTTTCCTCACGGCAGCAGCGCAGCGCAACAGAAACCATGTAGGTGATAAGGTGTGCTTTGCAAAAAATATACCTTTCTCAATGGAGGAGGTGCTCTTCGATCCGCAGACCTCCGGAGGACTGCTGTTTGCAGTAAAAGCCTCTGAGGCAGATGCATTTTTGCACGAGCTTAAAGCCGCAGGGCTCCCGGCTGCAAAGGTGGGACGATTTGTTAAGCGGCGCGATGTGCCGATATATGTGAACTGACTTTAAGCTGCCATAGCTTATGCAAATTTGCTGACGGCTGCATGCCCGGCTTTTGAGGGCTGACGAGTTAAAATAATCGAGTTAAAATAATATAGGGAGGACGATAAATGTGATAACAGTAAATGCAATAGGGGATACATGTCCAATCCCGGTTGTAAAGACAAAGAAGGCGATAGAGGCTCTCACACAGCCGGATACGGTGGAGACACTTGTGGACAATGAAGTTGCAGTGGAAAATTTAAAAAAGATGGCTGCACAGAAGGGCTATAGCTGTGATAGCAGTAAGCTCGACGACGGAAGCTACAGCGTAAAGCTGACAATTGAAGCTGTAAATGCCGATGAGCTTTCGGATACAGACGAGGCTTCACAGTATGCATGCAGGCCGGCCGCAGATAACAGGGTTGTTGTAATCCGCTCTTCATATATGGGAGAGGGCAGCGAGGAGCTTGGCAAGGTACTTATAAAGGGCTTCATCTACGCACTTTCGCAGCAGGACAACCCGCCTGAAACCATGCTTTTCTACAATGGAGGAGCGAAGCTGACCTGTGAGGGCTCAGAGTCACTTGAGGATTTAAAGGAGCTTAAGAGCCGTGGGGTGAAAATTTTTACCTGCGGAACATGCCTGAACTACTATGAGCTGTCAGATAAGCTTGCAGTCGGAGAGGTGACCAACATGTATGATATCGCAGAAAAGATGGCTGGGGCATCTCTTATTGTAAGTCCGTAGAGTTATACAAGGTGTGAGGTAATGGATAAAAATTTGGCAAGAGAAAAGAAAAAACGGCTAATCATCACCTTCGAGACTAACACAGCACCGTTGAAGCTTGATATCAAGGGCAAGGCATGTGGTATTCCGGGACGCACGATTCCTCTTCCGTCTGTCATATCGGCGGGCTGCGGGCTGGCATGGAGAGCAGAGCTTTCTGACAGGGAGTGCCTCATAGCCTTTATGAAGGAGCATGACATCAGGTGGGAAGCGATGTATGAAATCGAAATGAGGTAACTGATAGTTACCTATATAGCAGGATAACAGGAGAAAAATATGTTTTATTACAATCAATATGTGAGGGCGCAAAGCCTTGATGAAGCTTATGAGCTTTATCAGAAAAAACCGAATTTTGTGCTGGGCGGCATGCTCTGGCTCAAAATGAAAAATAAGACGCTTGGCACGGCAATTGACCTGTGCGACCTCGGGCTTGACCAAATTGATGAGGATGAGAACGAGTTTAGAATCGGTGCATATGCAACACTCAGGCAGATAGAGACTCATGAAGCACTGAATGCATATACACACGGCGCAATCGCAGAGTCGGTCAGACACATTGTCGGAGTGCAATTTAGAAATGTGGCAACTGTTGGAGGAAGCATCTGGGGCAGATTCGGATTTTCAGATGTCATGACGATTTTCAGGGCACTGGGAGCAAAGGTGCAGCTTCACAAGGCAGGAATTATGGATTTGGACGAGTTTGCGGCACTTCCAAGAACCACGCGCGATGTGCTTGTGTCAGTAATAGTACCGAAAAATGCAAAGGGCGTAGTATACTTAAGCCAGAGAAATCAGTCAACAGACTTTCCGGTGCTCACATGTGCAGTGGCAAACAGAAGCGGCAGGTATGTGGCGGTTATCGGAGCATCACCATATATGGCAGAGCCTGTGTGGGATGAGAATGGCATACTCGATGGCATAGCAGATGCAAAGACATACGGTAATGCAGCTTTGACAGATAACTCCGAAAACAATGCAAAAATAGATAAATTTGCCGAATATGTTGCAGAGCATATCCGTTTTGGAAGCAATATAAGGGCAGGAGCTGAGTACAGAGAGATAATCTGCAGGGTGCTTACACGCCGCGCTGTTACACAGTCGCTTGACATCTGCGATGAAATTAAGCACAAGCATTAAGTAGGAAGGAATTCATATATATGGATGTTAAAATAAAATTAAATGGAAAGTTAATAACCGACTCGGTAGACCAGGATATGGTCCTTTTAGACTTTTGCCGTAAGCACAATTGCTTTTCGGTGAAGAGAGGCTGTGAGTCAGGCAACTGCGGTCTTTGTACAGTGCTTCTGGATGGAAAGCCTGTGCTGTCATGCAGCACGCCGATAGGCAGGGCAGACGGCAGAGCGGTGGACACCCTTGAGGGACTTGAGGAGGAAGCTAAGCAGTTTACAGGATTTTTTGCTGCACAGGGAGCTGATCAGTGCGGCTTCTGTAATCCGGGTTATATTGTAAATATTGTGGCGCTTCTGAGAGAAAATCCTGACCCGACTGATGAGGAAATTCTTGAATATCTTTCAGGAAATCTGTGCCGTTGTACAGGATATCAGAGTCAGCTGCGCTCAATCAGAAATTTCTTAAACAGTAAGAAGGAGGGCGCACCTCTTAATCTTGAGGCAGGTGTCTACGGAGAGGATATCGGAAAGGAGTGGCAGGATGAGCACAAATCAAACTAATGAAAACAGCTTCAACCGCGCCAGAAGGGATTACCACGCAGTTGGAAAATGTATACCGAAGAAGGATTCGAGCCAGCTTCTACTCGGAAAGCCGGTATTTACTGATGATATCACACCTCGTGATGCGCTTGTCATAAAGCTTCTCAGAAGCCCATATGCAAATGCAATTGTCGAGGACGTAAAGACAGATATTGCCCTTAAGGTGCCGGGCATGGTTGCAGTATACACCTGGGAGGATGTTCCGAAAAAGCGTTTTTCTATCGCAGGACAGACCTTTCCGGAGCCGTCACCGTACGACAGACTAATCCTTGACCGCCATGTGAGAAGCGTAGGTGACGCCGTCGCTATAGTGGTTGGAGAATCTGAAAAGGCGGTGGACAAGGCTCTTAACATGATAAAAGTAAAGTACACGGTGCTTGAGCCGGTGCTTGACTTCAGAAAGTCGCTGGACAACAAGGTACTCGTGCATCCTGAGGATGACTGGTCATCCAGCATAGGTACAGGCGATGTAAAGCGCAATCTCATTCATCACGAGGAGGATGAGCATGGAAATGTAGAGAAAATTCTGTCAGAGTGCGATGAGATTATTGAGCACACATATCGCATAAAGGCAGCGCAGCAGGCATATATGGAGACCTGCAGGGCATACTGTGAGATAGACAGGTACGGCAGGCTTCACTGTATCAGCTCGACACAGATTGTTTTCCACCTGCGCCGAATACTGTCCAATGCACTCGATATTCCAAAGTCCATGGTGCGTGCTGAAAAGCCGCGTATCGGAGGAGGCTTTGGTGCCAAGCAGACAGCGGTCTGTGAGGTATATCCGGCATTTGTTACCTGGAAGACAAAGCGTCCGAGCAAAATAATCTACAGCAGAAAAGAGTGTCAGACTATTGCGTCACCGCGTCATGAGATGGAGGTCACCGTGCGTCTTGGAGCAATGAGGGATGGTCATATAAGGGCGATAGATCTTTATACGCTGTCAAATGGTGGAGCATATGGAGAGCATAGTACTACAACAGTAGGACTTTCCGGTCATAAATCGCTTCCACTTTATACAGGAGGCTGCGAGGCAACAAGATTTTCGTGCGATGTTGTGTATACAAACGTGCAGGCGGCAGGAGCATACAGAGGCTATGGAGCCACACAGGGTATATTTGCACTTGAATCAACCGTCAATGAGCTCGCAGAAAAGTTGCATATAGACCCGGTTGAGCTTCGTTTGAAAAATATCGTCCGTGAGGGCATGTTTATGCCGGCTTATTTTGGCGAGACAGCCAATGCATGTGCACTTGACAGATGCATAATGCACTGTGCGGATAATTTCCATTGGGCAGAAAAGTATCCTGTCCGCGATATGGGAAATGGCAAGGTTCGTGCGGCAGGCATGGCACTTGCAATGCAGGGCTCCTGCATATCAAATGTAGATGTCGGATCGTGTACATTAAAGCTTTCAGACTGTGGCACCTATAATATGATGATAGGCGCGGCAGACATGGGAACCGGCTGTGATACCATACTTGCGCAGATGGCGGCTGAGGTACTCGACTGCGAGCCGGATGATATAACCGTGTTTGGAGCGGATACGGATGCTTCTCCTTATGATTCAGGTTCATATGCCTCATCAACCACCTACATTACAGGAATGGCCACACAGAATGCAGCACTTGAGCTTCGTGAAAATATAAAGAAAATCGGTGCACAGATGCTGGGCTGTGCTGTATCAGAGGTGGATTTCGACGGTAAAGAGGTGTATATCATAAATCCGGACGGTGCAGACAATGGGGCAGTTTCCGTAAGTCTTTCCGATATAGCAACAAAGTCACAGGTCAACAACACGATACCTGTAGATGTCACCGCGACATATTCATCACCTGTTTCGCCTCCTCCATACATGGTAGGAATGGTCGAGATAGAGCTTGATAAGGAGACAGGAGCAGTTAAAATACTTGATTATCAGGCTGTTGTGGACTGCGGAATCCCAGTCAATCCAAACCTTGCGCGTGTACAGACAGAGGGCGGCATAGGCCAGGGAATAGGCATGGCACTTTATGAGAATGTCACCTACAATGCCGGTGGAAAAATCGCAGAAAATGACCTCATGCAGTACAAGATACCGACACGACAGGATATGGGAAATATCAATGTCGAATTTGAGACAAGCTATGAGCCGTCAGGCCCGTTCGGAGTCAAGTCAATCGGTGAGATAGTTATCAATACACCGGCTCCTGCGCTGGCACATGCCATTTATCGCGCAACAGGCGTATGGCACAGGACAGTTCCGTTTACCCCTGAGAAAATACTTATGGGAATGGTAGACCCAAACTGGCACGAAAAGGACCTAAGAGTGAAATGATTCATATCATATACATGGCGGCTGGAAACAGCCGCCGTTTTGGAAGTAACAAACTGTTTTATGAGCTGGATGGAAAGCCTATGTACAGGCATCTGCTTGAACGTTTGATAGAAATTAAAGATAGATATAATAAACTGAAATCAGACAGCCCGGTCATAGATATAACCGTCGTTACACGTTACCGGAAAATACTGGACTACTGCGCATGTATCCCGGATTGCCATGCAGTCTTAAGTCCGGACAGCGAAAAAGGCATATCCTACACCATAAAAGCAGGAATTATGGCGGTGCAGGAGCAGAAAAAGACCGGTATGCAGGACTACTACATGTTTGCAGTAGCTGATCAGCCATATTTAAAAAGTCAAAGCGTGATTAAATTAATAGACAAAGTACTTGAAAATAAAGGAAATAAGCGATTAGTATTTTCACTTCACTGTGGAGATGCTGTAGGCAATCCGTGTGTATTTCATTCATCGCTTATCCCGCAGCTTTTATCACTGGAGGGGGATAAGGGTGGCAGAAGTGTGGCAAAGAAGTATGACTGTGTATATGTGGATATTGCAGATGAGCGTGAGCTGATGGATATAGATTCCTTATCAAATTCAAAACATACCGTGACATTATAAAAGCTATTATGAAAGAGCACTGTATCAGTGCATACCGAATGTATATTTTATTCAAATTCCCATATACTACCTCCAAAGCATGAATGCAAATGCAAAAAAGTAACCGGAGGACAATAAAGTGAAAATCACAGGATTGACCAGAAGAGTAGATTCCCTCGGCAGAATAGTCATACCAAAGGAGCTTCGCAGGATGCTGCATATAAAAGAGGGAAGCCCACTGGAAATATATATGGATGCGGACGAGACGATAGTGCTAAAGAAATATTCGCAGGTTGGAAGCCTGAAGAATATATCACAGGCATATGCACAAAGCCTGTCAAAGGTAACAGGAGCCATGGTATGTGTGGCGGATAGGGATGAGATAATAGCGGCAGCCGGGAAAAACCACAAAAAGTATATAGGCAAGGCTTTGTCCAAGGAGCTCGAAGACATTATGGATAAGAGAAAAAGTGCATTATACAGTAAAAAGGACGATAACCTGATACCGGTGGTAAAGGACGATAAAGCTGACTGTGAAGCGCAGGCAATAGCAGCAATAGTGCATGATGGTGATAGTGCGGGAGCCGTTATATTTTGTGTTTACGATGAAAAAGGCGATAAGCTTGAGATTGCCGAAAAGCTGGTGAGTGCAGCAGCAGAATTTCTGTCTGAACAGCTTGGCTAAAGACAGCGAAAAGCATTGAAAAAAGCATAGTGAAAAACTATTTACTTGACTATAACAGTGATAAAGATGTAAAATAGCGTGATAAAGGGAGCAAATAGCTTCCTTTTGTGCTATAAAGGTATAATAGAAAATTAAGCAATTATTAATTATCTGATGTAGAGGCATTGTAGTATAATAGACAGTACATATTGGATATAGTTGTCAATTATCTATAAAGTATGCCGATATACAATGGTATACCGATAGTTTGGAGGTAACATTTAGAGATGGCAAAACAGAAAAAGACAAAGAAGAAAAAGCAGCAACGCGTTTTCTGGTTTTTCATAAAGCTTCAGATTTTCCTGATGGTACTGATTCTCGGTGGATTATGCTTTTACTACTTTGGCGGCTATGCTGACAAGGTGGCGAAGCTTCACTCAGAGGCAGTAGAGCTCGTGCAGAAATCTGACAAAAACACATTTTTACCGGCGCGGACGAGTACACTCTACGACACAAACGGTGATGAGATATCCGAGACAGCCACTACCAAAAAGGCTGACTATGTGAAGTATGAGGATATACCGCAGAACTTCGTAAACTGTATGGTCAGCATCGAGGACAAGAAGTTCTATAAGCACAATGGTGTGGACTTAAAGGCAATAGTGCGTGCCGCAAAGTCCATCATAAAGAACAAGAGAATTACCCAGGGTGGCAGTACCATCACGATGCAGCTCGCCCGAAATATTTACCTGGATACGAACAAGAACTGGCAGCGAAAAGTCAAGGAAATGTTCATAGCGATGGAGCTGGAAAAGAAATATTCCAAGAACGATATTATGGAGTTCTACCTGAATAATGTCTATTTCATGAACGGATATTATGGTATTCAGGCAGCGTGCCATGGCTATTTTAACTGTGAGCTGGCGGATCTTGATTTGTCGCAGACTGCCTTTTTGTGTGCGATTCCGAACAGTCCGACATACTATGACCCGATAAACAACAAGGAGCATACACTGACACGTCGCAATCTCATATTGAAAAATCTAAAGGAAGACGGCAAAATCACACAACAGGAATATGAGACCGCTATAAACGAGGAGATTACCCTCAACATGCCTGAGAAGGATGACACGGTCAAGTACAATTATGTGGATACCTATGCATATTACTGCGCTACGAGGGCGCTCATGGAGAATGAGGGCTTCAAGTTTAAGTATTACTTTGATTCAGACGAGGAAGAAAAGGAGTATGATGCTTCATATGATGAGATGTATTCATATTGTCAGAAAAAGCTATACTCAGACGGTTACAAGATTTATACATCAATTGATCTGACCATGCAGCAGCAGCTTCAGGATTCAATTGACCTGACGCTTCTGGACTTTACAGATACGACAGATGATGGCACATTTAAGCTGCAGAGTGCTGCAACCTGTATAGACAACGACACAGGCGATGTGGTTGCAATAGTTGGCGGACGAAGTCAGGATGCAGTCAGTCATACGCTAAACCGTGCTTTCCAAAGTCATCGTCAGCCGGGAAGTTCAATCAAGCCGCTCATTGTGTATACACCATCATTTGAGCGTGGTAAGACACCGGATACCATCGTAAATGACCACAAGTTTGATGGAGGACCGTCTAACTCGGGTGATTCATATTACGGTGATGTGACTATCAGGTTTGCCGTTCAAAAGTCACTGAATACTGTAGCATGGCAGTTATATGATGAGCTCACGCCAAAGGTAGGCTTACAGTATCTCAAGGATATGAATTTTACCAATATTGTAAAGGATGACTATGTCACAGCAACAGCACTTGGAGGTTTTACAACAGGTGTATCCACACTGGAGATGGCATCTGCATATTCAACACTTGAGAACGATGGAATGTACAGGAATCCGACATGTATTAAGTCGATTGTGGATTCTGACAACAATATCATATATACATCATCACAGAAGGACACTGTCATATATACAGAGACAGCATCACGTATGATGACAGATGTCATGACAGATGTTATGAAATCAGGAACCGGACGTAGCGCTAATCTGGACAATGGTATGCCTTGCGCCGGCAAAACCGGAACCACAAACGATAAGAAGGATGGCTGGTTCTGTGGCTTTACCAGATACTACACCACATGTGTATGGGTAGGCTGCGATATGCCTGAGACAGTAAAAAAACTGACAGGAAGCTCTTACCCTGCAGAAATATGGAAGAACTACATGGATCAGATACATGCTGATCTTACACCAATAGATTTCCTGCCATATGCCCAAATATCGGGTGATTATCAGGACAGCCAGGATACGCCTGCAGACGATCAGACGCAGGAAAATCCTACAGATCAGACTGTGACCACACCTGATGCGGGAACTACAACACCGGATCAGACCACAACAAACCCGAATAATACTCAGGGAACCACCACGACTACACCGGGTGAAAATAACAGTCAGGGAACAAATGGCGGCAATGGCGGAAATACGAGTGGTACTACCGGCGATACGACAGGTGGCAACACAGGCGGAAATACCGGAGAAAATAACGGTGGCAACACAGGCGGTACAACAGGTGGAAATACAGGAGATAACACCGGTGGTAATACAGGTGGAAACACCGGGGACAGCACAGGTGGAGCTACCGGTGGTACCACCGGAGGCGGAGCTGCCCAGTAGATTTTTTTTGCAGTGCTGTCGGGAGTTGTGTTTTTTGCAGCATACGCACCTGTCACGATAGGAAACAAGACGATAGATGCGCTCATATATTCAGTGACCTACAATGGTTCATACCTTGCTGCAGAAGGAATTATCACAATCATAGTGATATCAATCCCATCGGTTAAGAAGGCACTCGACTATGTAAAGCAGATGGCGAACAGCCGGTAGATAATCTATATCTAAACAATTAAATTATGTAAAAATGAGCAGAATAGGTAGAAATACTTGTCCTGCTCTTTTTAGTATTCGAAAAATATAAAATAAAACACTCGAAAAATATAAAATAAAACATTAGAAAAATACAAAACAAAACACTCGAAAAACATAAAATAACCTTGTATAATCTGTGAATTAAATGGTATAATAACCATGAAGGGAGCAGATATTTATGGAATATATAAGCAGAATTGTTGATGATGTGATAGATAGAAAAACAGAGGCATTTAATGCAGTGAGCATCACAGGACCAAAAGGATGTGGAAAGACAAGAACAGCAAGAGAACGATGTAAAACTGTTATTGAATTTCAGGATGAAGACAAGAGAGAGGGGTATCTTGCAGTAGCAGAAACTGCACCTAAGCTCTTTTTAAAGAATCCTAAGCCAATACTGTTTGACGAGTGGCAGGATGCCCCAAAGATATGGGGAACAATAAGAAAAGCGTGCGATGACAATCCGGAGAGTGTAGGAGAGTTTTATCTGACAGGCTCATCAAGTAAGAAGATTAATACACCCCATACAGGTACAGGACGAATAACAGAGGTTACGATGTACCCTATGACTTTGTTTGAGACAGGAGAATCAAACGGAAGCATATCGTTGTTTAAATTATTAGAAGATGAAGCATATGATATTGATGGACTTACCACAGATATAAAGCTTGAGGATTTGTTTTTTGCGGTCTGTAGAGGTGGATGGCCGAGATGCATGGCACTTTCAAAGGACAGTGCAAAGCTTGAAATAGCTAAGGATTATTATAGGCAGATTTATCAGAAGGACATATCAGCGATTGATGGAGTAAACAGAAATCCGGAATGGGCAAGGACACTGCTTTGGTCGTATGCCAGAAATATGGCTACTACAGCAAAACGCAAGAATATATTTTCAGATGTAAAAGCCACACAGAATGTTACAGATGTAACGCTTTCTTCATATATAGATGCTCTGGAGCTATTATATGTTGTAAAGGATATAGATGCCTGGACACCGCATTTGCGTTCGAAAACAGCTATCAGAGCTGCCAAAAAGCATATATTTGTTGATCCCTCTATAGGATTGGCTGCGCTTGGTGTTAATCCGGACTATTTTATCAACGATTTGGATCTATTTGGGCATGTATTTGAAAATATGGTGCTTAGAGATTTACTTGTATTTGCTGAAAAGCACAATGCCAGAGTGATGCATTATACAGATGATATGGGCGTAGAAGCAGATGCAGTCTATCAGTTGGAGGACGGCCGTTATGCGCTTATTGAAATAAAAACCGGAGTGAACAAGATTCCGGAAGCGGAAAAATCCTTGCTGCGATTCAAGGATATTATCTTAAAATATAATGAGAAAGCATTGGAAAAAGAAAAACATCCACGTGATGTATATAAAGAACCATCGGCACTGATTGTGATTTGCGCAAATGCAACCATGGCATATACCACGGAGTCAGGAGTTCGGGTTGTGCCGGTTGGGTGTTTGAGAGATTAATATAGAGCAGACTGTAAAATTGAGCTGACCACTCATAATTACAGTCTGTTTTTTATTGTATATTATTGTCACAGTGTAAGGGAGCAGGCGGGCAGAAAATTGCCCATCCAATGAGTTTGTACGAAGCTGCTTAGAGGCTGTTGGAATTGTAATAGGTACACAGTAGCGCACGTGCATGGAAGCACGGGCGAGGCGTTACCGCGCCAAGGACGGCGCGTAAAAGCCGGCTGCGTCAGGCATAGAAAACATGACTTACAATTCTTACAGCCTCTTGGCTGCTGGTAGGAAACGTTTTGGATGGGTAATTTTCTGCCCGCCTGCTCCCGTACCATATAAAAAATAAAAAATAAAAATACTTTGACTTGACAACTATTTTAAATATGATATACTTTCATTGTCAAATGATTTGATGATGAAAATATTTGACATGCAAACTAGTGCAAATATACCAGCACACAAAATCGAAAATAAACACAGAAAAAGGAGAACAGAAATATGTTGGAGAAAATCAAGGAAATCGTAGCAGATCAGTTAGGAATCGACGAGGATGATATCAAATTAGAGTCAAACTTCAAGGAGGATCTTGAGGCAGATTCATTAGATCTTTTCGAGCTTGTAATGGCACTCGAGGAGGAGTACGGAGTAGAAATCCCTTCAGAGGATTTAGAGAAAATCGCAACAGTAAACGACATCATTGAGTATCTTAAGAACAAAGGTGTAGAGGCTTAAAAGACATGGAAACAAGAATAACAAAGCTTCTTGGAATCAAATATCCGGTCATTCAGGGTGGCATGGCATGGGTAGCAACCCATGAGCTTGCCAGCGCTGTGTCCAATGCAGGCGGACTTGGCATCATCGGAGCAGGCGGAGCCCCGGCTTCATGGGTAAAGGAGCAGATAGTCGCTGCAAAGAAGGAGACAGATAAGCCGTTCGGAGTCAACCTCATGCTTATGAATCCGGAGGCCGATGAGATAGCAAAAATCATCGCCGAGGAAAAGGTAAAGGTAGTCACCACCGGCGCAGGAAACCCTGCAAAGTACATGGACATGTGGAAAGAAGCAGGCGTCATCGTAATCCCTGTAGTTGCAAGCGTAGCACTCGCAAAGCTCATGGAGAGAGGCGGGGCAAGTGCAGTAATCGCCGAGGGAATGGAGTCAGGCGGACATATCGGAGCACAGACTACCATGACACTTGTGCCACAGGTTGTTGATGCAGTGAGCATCCCTGTTATCGCAGCAGGCGGAATTGCAGACAACAGAGGCTTCAATGCAGCATTTGCACTCGGTGCGGAGGCAGTCCAGATGGGTACACGCTTTGTCACCGCAAAAGAATCGATAGTACATGAAAACTATAAGCAGAAGGTCATTAAGGCCAAGGATATAGATTCCGAGGTTACAGGAATGAGCACAGGCCATCCAATCAGAGTGCTCAGAAACAAGATGACCAGACAATATCTCAAGCTGGAAAAGGAAGGAGCTCCATTTGAAGAGCTCGAAAAAATGACACTTGGCGCACTCAGAAAAGCCGTTGTAGACGGAGATACCGTATATGGCAGCGTCATGGCAGGTCAGAGCGCAGGCCTCGTAAAGAAAGAGGAAACCTGCAAAGAAATCATTGAGGATGTAGTGGGACTGAACAAATAGACAGTATTCACTTTTACATGCAAATTTAAGGATACCGGGCCGCCTGCAAAGCGTGGCTTACGGTATCCTGTCAGAAATAAGGAGAAACCGAAAATGGGTAAGAGAGTATTTATGTTTCCCGGACAGGGCTCACAGTACATAGGAATGGGTAAGGAGTTTTACGATACAATGCCAAATGCAAAGGCAGTAATCGACCTTGCCAGTGAACAGACAGGCTTGGATATTCCGGCATTATGCTTTGAGGAAAATGACAAGCTGAATATTACAGAGTACACACAGATATGTATGCTTGCAGTTGAGGCAGCTATATATCAGGCAATCATTGACAAAGGTATCACACCTGATGTCACAGCTGGATTAAGCCTTGGGGAATATGGTGCTCTCATCGCATCAGGAGCCATGACTATGGCAGATGCATTTGCAGTTGTCAGAAAAAGAGGAATCTACATGCAGGAGGCAGTTCCTACAGGTGGAGCCATGACAGCGGTTTTAGGACTTGATCCGCAGGTCATTGAGGATATCTGCAAAAAGACAGCAGATGAGACAAATTCAGTGGTATCGGTAGCCAACTATAACTGCCCGGGACAGATTGTTATCACAGGAGAAAAGGCAGCAGTAGATGCCGCCGCAGCAGCATGCAGCGAGGCAGGCGCCAAGAGATGCGTACCGCTCAAGGTCAGCGGACCTTTCCACTCAGCAATGCTTAAGGGTGCAGGAGAAAAGCTCGCACATGCACTTGAGAGTGTAGAAATCCACGATATCAAGGTGCCATATATCACAAATGTCACAGCAGACTATGTGAAGTCACCGGCAGACGTCAAGGATTATCTGACACAGCAGGTTTCATCGTCAGTACGCTGGCAGCAGACCATCGAGCGCTTTATCGCAGACGGTGCAGATGAGTTCGTGGAAATCGGACCGGGACGATCACTCAGCGGATTTATGAGAAAGATAAATAGAGACGTAAAAGTCGTAAACATAGACAAACTGGAGGATTTTGAAAAGTATGTTAACAGGTAAAAATGCCCTGGTTACAGGCGCAAGCCGCGGAATTGGAAGACAGATAGCTCTTACACTTGCCGCAGCACATGCCTTTGTAATAGTAAATTATAATGGTTCAAAGGAAAAGGCAGATGCCGTTGTTGCAGAGATAAAGGCAGCAGGCGGTGATGCAGTTTCTTATCAGTGCAATGTATCTGATTTTGACGAGTGCCAGAATATGATAACAGCGCTCATCAAGGAGTACAAGCACATAGATATCCTCGTAAACAACGCAGGAATCACAAGAGACGGCCTCATCATGAAGATGAGCGAGGCAGACTATGACGCAGTGCTCGACACAAACCTTAAGGGTGCGTTCAACACAATCCGTCACATGTCACGCTATTTCTTGAAGCAGAAATCAGGAAGAATTATCAATATTTCATCAGTTTCCGGCATACTCGGAAATGCAGGACAGGCCAACTACAGCGCAAGCAAGGCAGGAGTTATAGGACTCACAAAGGCTGTAGCCAGAGAGCTTGCCAGCCGGGGAATCACAGCAAATGCAGTGGCACCGGGCTTTGTAGAGACAGAGATGACAGATGTGCTTGCCGATGCGGCAAAGGAGAATCTTTTATCACAGATTCCGCTTGGCAGACCGGGAAACACAAAGGATATCGCAAACGCAGTATTATTTTTAGCATCAGATGCAGCAGGCTACATCACAGGCCAGGTGCTGTCTGTTGACGGAGGAATGGCAATATGAGTAGAAGAGTAGTTGTAACAGGACTTGGAGCAGTAACACCAATCGGAAATAGTGTGGACGATTTCTGGGCATCGGTAAAGGCCGGAAAAATCGGATTTGACCACATCACAAAATTTGACACAACAGATTATAAATGTCACATTGCTGCAGAGCTTAAGGATTTTAATCCACAGGATTTCATGGATAGAAAGGCTGCAAAGAGAATGGAGCCATTCTCACAGTACGCTGTAGCTGCTGCAAAGCAGGCAATTGATGACAGCGGACTTGATATCGAAAAGGAAGATCCATACATGGTTGGATGTGCCATCGGTTCAGGTATCGGAAGTCTTCAGGCTATGGAGCGCGAGACACAAAAGCTTTATGAAAAGGGACCAAACAGAGTCAATCCTCTGCTTGTTCCGCTTATGATCTGTAACATGGCAGCAGGAAATGTTTCTATCCAGTTCGGTCTCAAGGGAAAGAGTATCAATGATGTAACAGCCTGTGCTACAGGAACAAACACAATCGGTGAGGCATACAGAAGCATCCAGTACGGTGAGGCTGACGTGATGGTAGCCGGTGGTACAGAGGGCAGTGTATGTCCTATCGGAATCGCAGGATTTACAGCACTCACAGCGCTTTCTACAGTAGATGATCCGGCAAAGTGTTCACTTCCGTTTGACAAAAACAGAAGCGGCTTTGTAATGGGTGAGGGCGCAGGAGTTGTTATCCTTGAAGAGCTTGAGCATGCAAAGGCAAGAGGCGCAAAAATTTATGCAGAGGTAGTCGGATACGGCTGCTCATCGGATGCATATCACATCACATCTCCACAGGAGGATGGAGCAGGTGCAGCAAGAGCCATGACCAACGCCATGAGCGATGCAGGTGTCACACCGGCAGATGTAAAATACATCAATGCACACGGAACAGGCACACATCACAATGACCTTTTTGAGACAAGAGCAATCAAGCTTGCGTTTGGTGATGATGCGGCAAATCTTAAAATCAATTCAACAAAGTCTATGATAGGACATCTGCTCGGAGCAGCAGGAGCTGTTGAGTTTATCACATGTGTGAAGGAAATCCAGGACGGATTTATACATAAGACTGTCGGCTATGAGACTCCTGATGAGGAGATTGATCTCAACTACTGCAAGGACAGCTATGAGGAGCCTGTTGAGTATGCACTTAGCAATTCACTGGGATTCGGTGGACATAATGCAAGTATTCTGCTCAAGGCTTATAAATAAATTGCTTCTGCTTTTTTAGTGGCTTCGCGCATTCAGGTTGTGAGGTCCGGTGGAGCACACAGTATATTCCTCGTGAAAAATATGAAGTCAGTCACGGCATTTTGCACGGACAGGCTGTGATATGGTGTTAGCACTTCATGCTATTGGAGCGGATGGAACGCCGTGACAGTTCATATTTTTCATTCAGAACACACTGTGCGCTTCCCGGCTCCACTTTGTTGAGCGCGAAGCATGTGCGCAGTTTAGGTTTATGGAATACTTTGTGCTTCATTGCTCCACTTTGTGGAGCTCGAAGAATGTAAATAGTTTACAATAAGTTGAGAAAGGATAGATGTATATGTCAATTATGAATACGCAGCAGATCATGGATGTTCTGCCGCACCGCAGTCCGTTTCTTCTCATTGATACGGTTGAGGAGCTGCAGCCGGGCGTAAAGTGTGTGGCCAAGAAGAATGTGACTATGAATGAGCCACATTTTATGGGACATTTTCCGGGGAATCCGGTGATGCCGGGAGTGCTTATTATTGAGGCTTTGGCGCAGACCGGTGCAGTTGCCATTCTTTGTCAGGATGAGTGGAAGGGCAAGACTGCATATTTTGCAGGCATCAATAATGCCAAGTTCAAGCAGAAGGTGGTTCCGGGAGATACGCTGGAGCTGACCACTGAGATTATAAAGGTTAAGGGTCCTATCGGTGTGGGCAAGGCTGTTGCCAGGGTAAACGGCAAGGTTGCCTGTATGGCGGAGCTTACATTTGCAATAGGTTAATTGCATAAGGAGACATGATGAAGTTATTCAAGAAGAAAGATAAAAATATAGAGGCTGAAGAGACTTTAGCCAAGAACGCTGAGAGCGCAAAAACAGCCGCAGATGGCAAAAATGTCGGTGCAGCACAGGAAACAAAAGAGGATGCCCCTGAGACAATCGTTTGTCCCAAGTGTGGCAAGACTGTGCTCAAATCAGTTGTAAAACAGCACAAATACGTCTGCTATGAGTGTAATTATTATTTCCGTGTGCGTGCTAAAAACAGAATTAGAATGGTTTCAGACAAGGAAGCATTTGAGCCATGGTTTACAGAGCTTACAACAGGAAATCCTCTCAATTTCCCTGAGTATGAGGAGAAAATTGCAAAGACTCAGGAGAAAACAGGACTTTCTGAGGGCATTGTCATCGGTAAGACAAAGATTTACGGCGAGGAGACAGTGCTTGGTGTAATTGATTCAAGATTTATGATGGGAAGCATGGGTCATGTGGTTGGTGAGAAAATCACAAGCGCATTTGAGCGTGCCACAGAGGAAAGACTTCCGGTTATATTATTCTGCTGTTCAGGCGGTGCCAGAATGCAGGAGGGTATCATTTCGCTGATGCAGATGGCAAAGACCTCAGCCGCAGCAAAGCGTCATTCAGAGGCAGGACTTTTATATGTGCCTGTACTCACAGATCCTACAACAGGTGGTGTGACAGCCAGCTTTGCAATGCTTGGAGACATTATTCTTGCAGAGCCAAAGGCACTTATCGGCTTTGCAGGTCCTCGTGTTATCGAGCAGACCATCGGACAGAAGCTCCCTGAGGGCTTCCAGAGAGCAGAGTTTCAGCTTGAGCATGGCTTTGTGGATATGATAGTTGAGCGTGAGGATTTAAAGAAGACCCTTTACAAGATTTTACGTGCTCACAGACCTACAACAGGCTATGCCAACTTTGACCCGCTTCACTCAGACGACAATTACGAGCCGACTGAGCTTATGAAGGAGCGTGAGGTCAAGGCTAAGCCATTTAAGGTATGGGATAAGGTCAGCGCCGCAAGACAGATTAAGAGACTTGCATCGGTTGACTATATGGACTATATCTTTGATGAGTTTATGGAGCTGCACGGAGACAGATATTTCCGCGATGACCCGGCTATAGTAGGCGGAATTGCATATTTAGACGGCCAGCCTGTCACAGTTATCGGTGTCCACAAGGGAAAGGATCTTGAGGATTGTGCAAAGAGAAACTATGGTATGCCATCACCTGAGGGCTACCGCAAGGCACTGCGCCTCATGAAACAGGCAGAGAAATTCAACCGTCCGATCATAACCTTTGTCAATACATCAGGAGCTTATCCGGGAATGGAAGCAGAGGAAAACGGACAGGGTGAGGCAATCGCAAGAAACCTTTATGAGATGAGCGGCATCAAGGTGCCAATCCTTTGTCTCATGATAGGAGAAGGCGGAAGCGGCGGAGCTTTAGCTCTTTCTGTAGGAAATGAAGTGTGGATGATGGAAAATGCCACATACTCAATCCTCTCGCCAGAAGGCTTTGCATCTATCCTCTGGAAGGACGGAAAGCGTGCAAAGGAAGCCGCAGAGGTAATGAAGATTACAGCGCACGACTTAAAGGAGTTTGATGTCGTGGATGATATAATACCTGAGTTTGGCGGAGCCGACGAGGATGCTCTTTCATCAATCGGAAACTACATGAAGGGCAATATGAAGAAATTCTTGGAAAAAGAAAGCAAATTGACAAAGGACCAGCTCTTGGAGGAAAGATACAAGCGTTTCCGCAAGTTCTAGTCCCGGAAAGGAAATTCTATGAAGATAGTTGGAACAGGAAGCTGCCTGCCACAGAGAGTGGTCTCAAACGATGACCTGGCAGCCATAATGGACACATCTGACGAGTGGATCAGCTCGCGTACAGGAATAAGAAACAGACACATTGCAACTACTGAGACAACCACCTCGCTGGCATGTTGTGCAGTAAAAAGCGCACTGCAGGACGCGGGTATTGATGGGAGCAAGATAGATCTGATAATAGCGGCAAGCGTATCCACAGACAAAATCGTTCCATCGCTCGCATGTCAGATTCAGGCTGAGATAGGTGCCGAAGGTGCAGTGGCATTTGACATAAATGCCGCATGCTCAGGCTTTTTATTCGGGCTTGCCACAGCAGATGCGTATTTTAAGACCGGCAGATTTCACAAGGCAGTCGTAGTGGGAGCAGAGGTTCTTTCAAAAATAATGGACTGGAATGACAGAAGCACCTGTGTGCTCTTCGGAGACGGAGCAGGCGCAGCGGTTGTGACAGACGAGGGCGATGCCTTCAAGGGCTTTGTACAGGGCTCGGACGGAAAAGGCGGTGAGGCGCTTGACGGAGACAACCGCCCAGTAGTCAATCCGTTTACCGACAATGGAAAGCAGTCTGCACTCGGTGGATATGTCACCATGGATGGTCCTGCTGTATACAAGTTTGCGGTAAAGACAGTGCCAAAGGCTATAAATGAGCTGCTTGATGAAATCGGCTGGAGCGCAGATGATGTGGATGTCTATGTGCTGCATCAGGCCAATATCCGTATTATTGAGTCGGTTGCCAAGAGACTTAAGCAGCCTATGGACAAATTTCCGACCAATTTACAGCAGTGTGGAAATATTTCTGCGGCAAGTGTGCCGATTTTGCTTGATAAAGTCCGCAAAGATGGTATGATAAAGCATGAGAAAAAAATAATTTTATCAGGCTTTGGAGCAGGACTTACATGGGGAGCCTGCGCCATAGAGTGGCAATAGAAAGAGGTATTTATGACGGCAGATGAAACTTTAAATGAATTATTGGTGTGTCTGTTCAAGGATTTGACAGAGATAGAGGGCAGATGTCTGATAACAGACGAATTTTCTGATATTTCTATCAACGATATGCATATAATAGAGGCAATAGGAGTCGATGAGCCAAAGCGCTCCGGCACCGTAGCCAAGCTTATGTCTATCACACTGGGCACGCTGACAAAAGCAATAGATGGTCTCACCCGCAAGGGATACGTGAACCGTATCCGCAGTGAGGAGGATAAGCGCGTGGTAAAGCTTTCACTCACCGACAAGGGAAAGAGTGCATACTATCATCATGAGCAGTTTCACCGTCATATGATAGAGCATATAAAGGACGGTCTTTCGGACGACGAAATGAAAGTTCTTATAACTTCACTTGCAAAACTCTCGGATTATTTCAAGGTGGTATATTCCGATGATGAGGAGAATCAGTACCAAAATTGGGATAATATAAATGAAGATAATAAATAAAATGAATTTTTTTTATATAAAACCTTCAAAAATTACTTGATTATAGCAATAGATTTATATAAAATAAACTTGTTGATGTGAAAAATAATTTTGTAAAGGAGATATAAAAATGAGCTATGTTGATGAAGTACTCGCAGTAGTACAGAAGAAAAACGCTGACCAGCCTGAGTTCTTACAGGCAGTAACAGAGGTACTTGATTCTTTAAGACCTGTAATCGAGGCAAATGAGGAGCTTTACAGAAAGAACGCTATCCTCGAGAGAATCACAGAGCCGGATCGTCAGATCATGTTCAGAGTACCATGGGTAGATGACAATGGTCAGGTACAGGTAAACAGAGGTTTCCGTGTACAGTTCAATAATTCCATTGGACCATACAAGGGAGGTTTAAGACTTCATCCTTCTGTAAACCTGGGTATTATCAAGTTCTTAGGTTTCGAGCAGGTATTTAAGAATTCTCTTACAACACTTCCAATCGGTGGTGGTAAAGGTGGTTCTGATTTCGATCCTAAGGGTAAATCTGACAGAGAGATCATGGCATTCTGCCAGAGCTTCATGACAGAACTTTGCAAATATATTGGAGCAGACGTTGACGTACCGGCCGGAGATATCGGAACAGGTGCAAGAGAGATCGGCTTCTTATTTGGACAGTATAAGAGAATTCGTGGATCATACGAAGGTGTGCTGACTGGTAAGGGTCTTACCTATGGTGGATCTCTTGCACGTACACAGGCTACCGGATATGGTCTGTTATATCTTACTAACGCATTATGGAAAGATCATGGTATGAGCCTTGAGGGAAAGACAGCAGCAGTTTCCGGATCTGGTAACGTTGCTATCTACGCAATCGAGAAGGCACAGGAGTTAGGTGTTAAGGTTGTAACATGTTCTGATTCTACCGGATGGATTTATGATTCAAACGGAATTGATGTTGCTCTTCTTAAGGAAGTTAAGGAAGTTAAGCGTGCCCGTCTTACTGAGTATGCAGCTGCTAAGTCAATTGCTGAGTATCATGCAAAGCAGAACGGTGAGCACGGTGTATGGCAGTACAAGGTAGATCTTGCTCTTCCATGTGCGACTCAGAATGAGTTAGACATTGAGGATGCCAAGATGCTCGTTGCTAACGGTGTTACATCTGTAACAGAGGGTGCTAACATGCCTACAACTCTTGAGGCTACAAAATATCTTCAGGAGAACGGAGTACTCTTCGTAGGTGGTAAAGCTGCCAATGCAGGTGGTGTTGCTACATCAGCACTTGAGATGAGCCAGAACTCTGAGAGACTTTCATGGACATTCGAAGAGGTTGACGGAAAGCTCAAGGGCATTATGGAGACAATCTACGCTAACATCAGTGATGCTGCTAAGAGATATAATGCAACAGTTGGTGGAAAGACTGACTATGTTGCAGGTGCAAATATCGCAGGCTTTGAGAAAGTAGTTGACGCTATGCTTGCACAGGGTGTTTGCTAATCTGTAGGCATTTATTGAATAATGACTATAAAAACCCCTCCCACAGATAGAAGTCTGTGGGAGGGGTTTTGTAATAATATTTCAAAGAAAAAACTAATTTATTTTTTTATTAGCAAATGCTTTGATACCGCCTGCTACGAAAAGTATAGAGGCGATAATAACGCCGGACACAAGCACAATAGCATAAACATTGGCATTCACGCAGATATTGGAAGTCCAGTCAGAAAAATTCACGGACTTTATAGTGATTTGTCTGGTGCCAAAAATTAAAAACTCGCATATGTCATCGGCAAAAGCTGTCCAAACCGAAGCTATCAAAACTATAATTGCGGATTTTATAAATCCGTTTGCGTTTAAATATCGTGCATCAAAGAATATGAGCCAGGCTGCAAGTACAAAGACAAATGCTATAATACAGCCGGCCTTCATTCCGGCAACATCGTTTGTATGACCACACACCTCAATGATTGTGAGGAAAAGCCATAGGGTATCCCACAGCATAGTGATAAGAGCTTTTTTGTCTGATAAAACAGGTGGAAGCTCAATTCCTCTGATGACAAACGGAAAAAGGACAATTGATAATCCAAATATAGTTGGAACAGACCAAAGCATAAATTCATTTGAACTATACATTCTGTCAACAAAAAAGAATATCAAAAGCAGAGCAAAAACACCGCAGATTATGCATTTGGTCAGTTTTTTCTGCTGTGCCATAAGCGGAACAACTGTCATTGCAGCTACAAGAATCATAGATGCTGTTACCACCGCAAAGGTATTTAAACCACCGCCATTTGACAGACACACTATGAATGTGATGAGTATTGGGATAAGCAGTAGTCCGGCTATTATGACTCCGGTCTTGTAGGCAGCAGATTTTTCCTTTTTCTCATGCTGCTTTAATACACTGTCGGCCTCTTTTTTTATCATTGAATCAATAGAATCGTTTTTTAGCTCATTGTATGTATTTTGACATTTTTCACAAGTCTTAAGGTGTTTTTCAACAAGCCTTTTGCTTGAGGGACTGCATATATCGTCATAGTATAGTGGGAGTAAATCCTGAACTATATTGCAGGTTTCATCGGTTGATTGTGTAATTGGATTATTCATTTCTATCCATCCTTTCTTTGATTTTCAGTCTGGCTCTATGGTAAGTTACCCGTGCCCAGTTCTCTGTTTTTCCAAATATCATGCCTATTTGGGAGAATGGCAATTCACCAAATATTCTAAGCTGAAAGACCTCCTTGTATGGCTCATCAAGCTCGTGCAGTATAAGATGAATCTGAAGAGCTGTATCTTTATTTTCCAGGCTTTTTACCATATTATCGGGTTGTTCGAGCTGCTCTTCGTCAAGTTCTGTAAATTTTGTGTTTTTTCGGCATTCGTCCATTGCCAGATTTCTTGCTATGCTGCAAAGCCAGGTCTGTTCGCTTGATTTGCCGGCATATGCCTTCTTTGCGGTCATAGCCTTATAAAAAGTATTCTGGGTAATTTCCTCAGCCTGATGTTGATTTTTTACAATTGTCATTACATATGAGTATACTTGCAAGTAATAGGAATTGTACAATTTCTCATAATCCAGAACTGTCACCTCCTTTGTTCATAGGTTAGACGTAGAAAGGATTGTTTTGTTACAAAAAATTTTAAGATTTTTTAATCGATGTATGATTATAGCATAAATTTTATCAAAAATGAAAATAATCTTGACATCCAAACCGCAAAGGTTTACTATAGTTAGCGTAAGCTAATTAAATAATTATTCTTCAGGGCAGGGTGCAATTCCCTACCGGTGGTATAGCCCACGAGCCGCAAGGCATGATTCGGTGAGATTCCGAGGCCGACAGTAAAGTCTGGATGAAAGAAGATGTGAATATGATATATGCAGAGTATAGATAGCTGGGTTTCAGATTCAGTTTCAGATATAGATACAGCACATATCATAGTTATAACAGATATCTACTCTGGAGTGTTTTGATACATTCCAGAGTTTTTTATTTCAAAATTCATTTATGATGAAATGCAGCTAGTGCATGTTTTTTTGAGATTATGATATTTGAAATTACTAGGCCCTGAACATTAATAGTTTGGGGCTTTTTTAGTGGGCATATAAAGAATATGCAGAAAGGAAACCAAATGACTGATGAACAATATATGAGAAGGGCGATTGAGCTTGCAAAGCGCGGCATGGGATATACCTCGCCAAACCCGATGGTCGGAGCTGTGATAGTAAAGGACGGCAGGATAATCGGAGAGGGCTGGCATGAGAGATACGGAGAGCTGCACGCGGAAAGAAATGCGTTAAAGCATTGCAAGGAATCGCCACAGGGAGCGGATATGTATGTGACTCTCGAGCCATGCTGTCATCATGGCAAGCAGCCGCCATGTGTGGAGGCAGTGATAGAAGCCGGTATAAAAAGAGTATATGTGGGCTCGGATGACCCGAATCCACTTGTCGCCGGAGGCGGTATCAAAATTCTTAAAGAGCATGGGATAGAGGTTATCACGAATGTGCTCAAAGAAGAATGCGACCGGCTGAATGAAGTATTCTTTTACTTTATACAGACCGGACGTCCATACGTTGCTATGAAATATGCCATGACGATGGACGGAAAGATAGCCACATATTCAGGGCTTTCAAAGTGGATAACAGGAGAAAAAGCGAGGGAACATGTGCAAAACCTGCGCCACAGATATAAAGCCATAATGGCAGGAATTGGAACAGTGCTCGCAGACGATCCGCTGCTTACATGTAGAATCGAGGGCGGAGTAAATCCAATCCGCATAATATGCGATACGCACCTTAAGCTTCCACTGGAATCGCAGATAGTAAAGACTGCAAAGGAAGTGCCGACGATAGTTGCAGTCAGTGAGCGATATCGTGAAACCGCACAGTCAGAAGCCTTACTTGATACTGAAAAAGATAGTATAGAAGAAAACAATAATTATCAAAAAAACAGAAAAATAACACAGCTTGAAGAAAACGGAATAGAAATTCTGTATGTAGCTGAAAAAAACGGTCATATTGATTTAAATGACCTCATGCAAAAGCTAGGCGAAAGAAGCATAGACAGCATTTTACTTGAGGGAGGCGGCATACTCAACTGGTCAGCCCTTAAGAGTGGGATTGTGAATAAGGTATACGCTTACATTGCACCAAAGCTTTTCGGCGGAGCGAATGCAAAAACACCGATAGAGGGAATGGGAACTGACTCACCGGCACATGCCGTGATGCTTGGAAACAGTAAGGTAACAAAGCTTGGTGATGATTTCCTCATCGAGAGTGATGTTGTGAATACTTAAAAAAGAAAGGCAATATAAAATGTTCACAGGAATAGTTGAAGAAGTTGGAACAATAGATACAATTTCACGTGGAGCAAACTCAGCAGTACTTACAATCAGAGCTGAAAAAGTGCTCGATGGAACAAGGGTCGGAGACAGCATAGCGGTAAACGGCATCTGCCTCACAGTCACAAGGCTCATGCCACATGCGTTTACGGCGGATGTCATGCATGAGACGCTAAATCGCTCATCGCTTGCAAATGCGCTAAGAGGAGCACATGTCAATTTGGAGCGTGCGATGGCGGCAGATGGCAGATTTGGCGGACACATAGTGTCGGGACATGTTGACGGAACAGGCAGGATTGTGGAGGTCAAAAAGGATGACAATGCCATCTGGTATACAATACAGGCCGCACCACAGCTCATGCGCTATATAGTCGGGAAGGGCTCCGTCACAATCGATGGAATAAGTCTCACAGTCGCAAAGGTTGCACAGGATAATTTCTCGATATCAGCGATACCACACACTGTAAGTCAGACTGTGTTAAAGGACAGAAAAGTGGGAGCTGTCGTAAATCTGGAAACAGATATCATAGGAAAATATGTTGAGAAGCTGTTGTTTAAAGGGCAGTCGGAGGAAATAATAGGAGCACAGACAATTAAGGAAAATGCTTCACGTAAATCCAGCGAAAATAAAAAACAACCGGATGGAATAACAAGAGATTTCCTGGCAAAATACGGCTTTTAACAAAACGCGCAATTGAATAGCTGCAAAATCACAATAGAAAGACGAGGACATAAAAAATGAAATTCAACACAGTAGAAGAAGCACTTGATGAGCTTCGTGCAGGAAAAATAATACTTGTCACAGATGATGAGGACAGAGAGAATGAGGGCGATTTCATCTGTGCGGCAGAATTTGCCACAACAGAAAACATCAACTTTATGGCGATGCACGGCAAGGGTCTGATATGCATGCCGATGTCGCAGGAATATGTAAAGAAGCTTCGTTTTCCGCAGATGGTGCAGGAAAATACAGACAATCATGAGACAGCATTTACAGTATCAATAGATCATGTCTCAACAACCACAGGCATTTCCGCAGCAGAGCGCTCAATCACAGCAATGAAATGTGTCTCTGATGACGCAAAGCCTGAGGATTTCAGACGTCCGGGCCACATGTTTCCGCTTCTTGCAAAGAAAAACGGCGTACTGGAGAGAAACGGACATACAGAGGCAACAGTCGATCTGTGCAGGCTTGCAGGACTAAAGGAATGTGGACTGTGCTGCGAGATAATGCGTGAGGACGGTACCATGATGCGCACAACAGAGCTTATGGAGCTTGCAAAAAAGTGGGACATCAAATTCATCACAATAGCGGCACTTCAGGAATACAGAAAGATACATGAAAAGCTCGTTGACCGAGTCACAGAGGTAAAGCTTCCTACCAAATACGGTGAATTCAAGGCATATGGCTTTGTAAACAGATTAAATGGAGAGCATCATGTAGCACTTGTAAAGGGCGAAATCGCAGATGGAAGGGATGTGCTCTGCCGAGTACATTCAGAGTGTCTCACAGGAGATGTATTCGGCTCACAGCGCTGCGACTGTGGCCAGCAGCTTGAGGCGGCCATGAGACAGATAGACGAGGAGGGCAGAGGAATACTGCTCTACATGCGTCAGGAGGGAAGAGGCATCGGCCTGATAAATAAGCTAAAGGCCTATGAGCTTCAGGAGCAGGGAATGGACACACTCGAAGCAAATCTGGCACTTGGCTTTGCCGGAGATGAGCGCGAGTACTATATCGGAGCCCAGATATTAAGAGAGCTCGGCGTACACAGTCTGCGCCTTCTCACAAATAACCCTGACAAGGTATATCAGCTCTCAGAGTTTGGCATGGAAATCAGCGAGCGAGTGCCAATCCAGATGAGCGCCACAGCGCACGACCTGTTTTACCTGAAAACCAAGCAGAAACGCATGGGACATATACTCTCATATTAGTACACCGCATCGAGCGTTTTTGCAATGTGTGCGGGGATTCTGAATAGTAACAAATTCTAAATAGTTAATAATTGCAGATAAACTCATCTGAGTAAAAATAAAAACCATAAGGAGAACAAAAATGAACGTAATCGAAGGAAAAATGACACAGGATGGAATCAAGGTAGGAATCGTAGTAGCAAGATTCAATGAATTTATCACATCAAAGCTCTTAGGAGGAGCAAAGGACGGACTCGTAAGACACGACGTGCCGGAGGAAAACATAGACGTAGCATGGGTGCCGGGAGCATTCGAGATACCACTCATCGCAAAGAAGATGGCAAAAAGTGGAAAATACGATGCAATCATCTGCCTCGGAGCAGTAATCAGAGGCGCAACAAGCCACTATGATTATGTGTGCAACGAGGTATCAAAGGGAATCGCGTCAGTATCACTTGAGTCAGAAATCCCGGTAATGTTTGGAGTAGTCACCACCGAAAACATCGAGCAGGCAATAGAAAGAGCCGGAACAAAAGCCGGAAATAAAGGATATGACTGTGCACTCGGTGCAATCGAAATGATAAATCTCGTCAGACAAATCGGATAGTTACAAATTAATTGTAATAAGGCAGAGGGTGGATTGCTATGTGTAGCAGTCCACCTTTTTAGGATTCTTTGGGAAAAAGAATCTATTACCAAAAAAAGAATTATTTTCAAAAAATGGTAATAAAAATTATCAGTATGAAGGTATTAAAATTGTGGATATTTGTAGATGGATATTGTATAAAGATATATAATTATGGTAAGATAATAAGCAAGATAATAAGCAAGATGAGGCGATTCTATGGAAGAATATAAACCACCATATACTATAACAGAAAAAATGCTTAATCTGGTTTCATCTATTTCGACTAAGCTAGGTAGAATAGAGATATACCACAATTTGGATAATAAGCCACATTTAAGGAGAAATAATCGAATTAAATCGGTGCATTCATCATTGAAAATTGAAGCCAATTCGTTGACTATAGGACAAACAAAAGATGTCATAAATGGTCGTATGGTTCTTGGACCAGAGCAGGAGATTCAAGAGGTTAAAAATGCGTACAAAGCGTATGAAATGATTGGAAAGGTCAATCCATATAGTTTAGATGATCTGAAAAAAGTTCAAGGAATTATGGAATACCTATTAAAAGATGACGCAGGAAGGTTTCGCGATGGTGATGAAGGTGTTTTTAATGGTGATACCTGTATTTTTATGGCCCCGCCACCGCAGTTTGTACCTTCACTAATGCAAGATTTATTCGGTTGGATGAGTACAAATAGAAAAGAGGTACATCCATTGATAATGGGAGCGATTTTTCATTATGAATTTGTATTTATTCATCCATTTTCAGATGGCAATGGAAGAACTGCAAGACTATGGCATACCATGTTATTAAATGAATGGAATCCAGTATTTGCCTATATACCATTAGAAAGCCAGATAGAAAAATTTCAAAATGATTATTACAATGCAATTTCAGAGTGCCACGTAAATGGAAACTCGAATGTTTTTATTGAATTTATGTTGGAGCGTATAGATGATATTCTTGATGAAGTGAATGAACAAATTCGTAAATCCATTAATGATGAATCAGAATATGTAAAACGTTTGCTTGAGATAATGGAATTCGATGTGCCATATACAGCTGTTTCTTTGATGGAACAGCTAGGGCTTAAATCACGTGAGACATTTAGAAAGAATTATATGGATCCTGCATTAAATATTGGGGCGGTGGAACGTACTATTCCAGATAAGCCTAATAGCAAGAATCAAAGGTATATAAAGCGTTAAACTTGAAATCTCAATGAATCGGGATTTTCCAAAATGGACACGCCCTCCCCACAAAAAAGAAGAAAAATTTAATATCTAAAGAATTGCACGAAAAATCTGTATATAGTATAATGATAGTTCAGGAAAACGAAACGGAGGACCATGAATTTTGATAGATATACATTGCCATTTATTATACGGAGTGGACGACGGCTCAAAGTCGCTCGAGGAATCAGTAGAGATGCTCAAGATAGCCAAAAAGCAGGGCATCACAGGCATAATCCTCACACCGCACCTGCGCCATGGAATGTTTAAGCATCCGCTTGAAAAGATAGAGCGACACTATAAAAAGCTGATGCCATATGCAAAGAAGCTTGGAATAGAATTAAAGCTCGGCACAGAGTATCATGTGGCAACCGATATGATAGATGCCTTTCATGGTGGGCTGTGCCATACACTGGCAGATACACAGTATATACTCACAGAGTATTCACATTCCAGCGAATACTCATTTGTATACAAGATGACGCGCGAAGCTATATTTGCAGGATATATACCGGTGATAGCACATGTGGAGAGATATGAATGTCTCAGTGATATAAGCCGTATAGAGGATTTGCAGGAGCTTGGAGCGCTCATACAGGTCAATGCAGACTCAGTGCTCGGCATAGATGGCAGACACTTCAAGAGATATACAAAGAAGCTTTTGAAGGCAGGGCTTGTTGATGTAATAGCAAGCGACAGCCATGGCACAAAGGAGCGCGTCTGCAACATGAAAAAATGCTATGAGTACGTGGCAAAGAAGTTCGGTGATGACTACGCGCAGGAAATCATGCAGACCACACCGGAAAATATAATAAACGGAAGATAATCAGTGTAAATGCGGGGATAAATAATGGAGAGAGAACAGGATTTTGACAACGAGATAGAGATAGACTTAAAGGATCTGTTTCTTGAGATAATTTCATATTGGCAGTGGATAATTCTTGTTACGATAGCGACAGGTGCAGTGGCATTTGCGATAAGCAGATTTATGATTACACCTATGTATGAATCGACATCTGAGCTTTATGTACTTTCAAAGAGCACATCAATCACAAGCCTTGCGGATATCCAGACAGGCACCAGCCTGACAAATGATTACATAGTTGTAGTAAAGGGACGTCCGGTGCTGGATCAGGTCATAGAAAATCTGAATCTGAATGAGAGCTACAAGACACTTGGCGGCAGGGTGACGCTTGATAATCCGTCCAACTCGCGAGTACTCAATATCACAGTAACGGATCCCGATCCGCAGATGGCAAAGACCATAGCAGATGAGATAGCAAAGGTCGCATCGGCATATATAGCGGAGAAGATGAAGCAGGATCCGCCGACCATCATCCAGAGCGGATATGATGATGGAGGCGCGGTAAGCCCTAATATCGGCAAAAACACAGTGATAGGAGCCTTTGCGGGAGCATTTCTGTCGATTGCGGTTATAGTGGTTTCTTATCTGTTCAATGATACAATCATAGATACAGAGGATGTGGAGAAGAAGCTTGGCATGAACGTGCTTGGTACACTTCCGCTCGATGAGGCGGAGGATGATGGCGAGCATGGAAATGGCAGAAAGCATGGCAGAGGCAGCCACAGAAAGAAAAGAAAAAAGAAATCGGCTTCAGTATAAGGAAGCCTGTATCAGGAGATGGGCAGATGGAATTAGTAAAATTTGGCAAGCTAAAAGAACAAAGCTATACGATGAAGGAATCACTTCGAGCCTTGAAGACAAATATACAGTTTTGCGGGGATGATATACGCACGCTTCTTGTGACAAGCTCTGTACCAAATGAAGGCAAAAGCACCGTGGCACTAGATCTGGCGCGGTCGCTTACAGAGTCAGGAAATAGAGTGCTTTTCATAGATACTGATATGCGTAAATCGGTTCTTGCAGGGCGTCTGCGTGCCACAGCGGCAAGCGGAGGGGAGATATGCGGTTTGTCACATTATCTTTCCGGTCAGAGGCGTCTTGAGGAAGTGATGTATGGCACGGAAATACCGGGCCTTTTTATGATATTTGCAGGGCCGTCTGTGCCGAATCCGACAGAGATTCTTGAGAAAAAATACTTTCAGGAGCTTCTTAATTTCGGCAAGGAGCACTTTAACTACATAATTATAGACTGTGCACCGATAGGAGCTGCCATAGATGCGGCAGTTGTAGCAAAGTATTGTGACGGAGCTATAATAGTGATAGGACAGGGCATGGCGAGCGCCAGGATGATACAGAGTGTGAAGAAACAGCTCGAGGCATCGGGAGTGAGGATACTGGGAGCTGTGCTCAACAAGGTAAACAACAAGAAAAACAGCCATGTCAGTGGGTACTATGGCAATTACTACGGCAGCTATTACGGGCGGTCGGATAAAGCATGAAAAGCATCGATGTAGAGTTAGGAAAATCAAATATGCTTCCGCTTATTGCAAGCCAGCAGTTTTATGCTTCGTGGAAGGTCTTTATCAGGGAGCTTTTGCTCAATGCCATGGATGCCTGCAATGTGCGGCAGGCGCTTGAGTGGAGCTGGGGCACGGAGTTCCTTGAGATGGAGCAGGCAAGCCAGATGCGCGATGTCAGGGCCATATATGAGCCACGCATAGACATCACGTACAGCAGTGATACAAGACTGTTTACGATAGAGGATAATGGAATAGGCATAAATGAATATGACCTGGAGCACTTTATCGCACAGATAGGGGCAAGCTATTATACAAGCACAGATTTCTTCAATCAGCAGCTTAAGTATGAGCCGTATTCCCACTATGGCATTGGGCTGTGCTCGTGCTTTACAGTCTCAAAGGCTGTGCTCATCGAGTCGAAAAAGGATAAGGTCATAAACACTGCCTGGAACATAAGCAATCCGCAGGATACCGCACCGGTCATGGCAAAGTGGTTTGGAGAGAGCGGCCAGATAGAGTATGTCATATCGCAGAAAAAGACACCGGGCACACGCATCTCTATCCCCGTAAAACCATCATATGCGCCGCATATAGATCTGGACTTTATAGTAGAAACCATAAAGCACTATATGCTTACACTGCCTATACCTGTAAATATCAGGTGTGATACGAGGGAGGTATGCCTGTCACAGCCGAAGGCAAAGTGGAACTATCCGATGAATGAGCTTGTTGGCATGAATATCATACGAGTGGATAACAGCCTGCTTGAGGGCTATGTTGCCATATATCATCCAAAGCACAAGGGGTATTTTCATAAGTCCACGCTGTACCAGCAGGGAGTTCTTGTGTCAGATGCCACAGATATACTGGGGCTTGCACCATCATGGATAGACAATTTCTCATATCAGCTCAATATCAAAAAGAGGTTTCTAAATATAAGCATATCGAGAGACGGAGCAGCCTTCGATGAAAAGCTCATAGAGCTCCGCCAGTATATAGGACAGATTATCATAGATACCTTTGGGCAGAGCCCGCTTACACTTGGCCAGTATCTGTCAGATGGCAGAAAACGGCTGGTATGTGAATACGAGGCGGAAAATGAGCTGGTAAGCAGAGCTGTACAGGTGCTTGTATATATAAAGGAGCGCGAGGTAGAGGTTCCGGTGAGGACAGTAATAAACGGCTTTATCGGGCGGAAAATAAAGATAGCTTTCATGCAGAGAGCACTTTTTGCGCACTATAGGGAGAACTACCCTTATGATTATGGTCAGTTTATTGACAAGTACGATATCATAGTATTTGAGCAGAATATCAGAGCCTTCTGGCAGTTTATGACACCGTATATCACATCAATGGAGTATGTTATGGGTGACATGCCGGGCATCATATACACTGATGTATCGGCAGACCTAACCGTGGCAAAGACAGCAGCAACGTTTCGAAACGACTACGTGCTAAGACCGGAGTATTATGATCTGGACCCTGTATTTTGTCTGGTGTCAAATGAGCTGACAGACCCGATGGAGCTGGTGATAAATACCCACAACCGCAATGCAATGCTTTTGCAGCGCGCCGAAAAGTACAAAAAGGTAAGGATTGCGAGAGCTGTGATCATAGAAAATATCAAGCAGAGGATACTGGGCAATGCATCCAGATGGAACAGTATCATAGATTTTGGAGGCGAGCTCGTGCACCGATATGAGCTGGAAAAGCCAATGAGCCTGCAGGCACAGTGGTGCCTCGAGAGAGACTTCCCGGATGAAATCAATGCGTATATAGCAAAGACCTTTACAGATAAGGAAATCGCAGATTACGGGCTTACAAGTCTTTATTTTACAAGGAAGGACTTTATAAAGTGGTGGATGGCACCATAGGCTGTACCGCCATGACATATATTATCAAACACTTATTGAAGCATGAATAAGGAGAACATGAAAATGGAGATATTAGACTTAAACAACGAAGAAGACACAAAAACAACCGATGAGATGGAGCCAAAAAAGCCGGAGGAAAAAACATCACCTGTCAAGGAAATCTTAAGCTGGGTGTTAACAATCGCATTTGCCATTGTAGCGGCAATACTCATAAAGAACTATGTCATTATAAATGCAAATATTCCGTCAGGCTCAATGGAGAATACCATACAGATTGGAGATGACATATTTGGCTTCAGGCTCGCATATACATTTTCAGACCCAAAGAGAGGGGATATAGTCATATTCAATGCACCGGATTCGCCTTCAGAGAAATACATCAAGCGTGTAATAGGTCTGCCGGGAGAGACAGTCACCATAGAGGACGGTCAGGTGTATATAGACGGTGAGGCGCTTGAGGAGGATTATCTCAAGTCAAACCAGAGCGGTGAGGATGCGTGGACAGTAAATGCCGGACCTTACGAGTTTAAGGTGCCACAGGACTCATATCTGCTGCTCGGTGACAACAGAAATGGCTCATCAGACGCAAGAGTCTGGGAGCACACATATGTGTCCAAGGACGATATACTTGCAAAAGCGATATTCAGATATTATCCGTTCGACAGATTCGGAGCGGTTAAATAAGCTGTAAATCAGGATATAAAATAAAAATAGAGGTAAAGTAAATGCCAAAGACAGAAACAGACATTGAAAAACGAAATAAATATGGCATGCTGTGCGGTATAGTCGGTATATTTTTAAACCTCATACTCTTTGCCGGCAAGCTCTTTGCAGGAATGCTAAGCGGTGCAATCTCAATCACTGCGGATGCATTCAACAACCTGTCAGATGCAGGCTCATCAATCATCACGATAGCGGGCTTCAAGATGGCGGCACAGAGAGCCGACGAGGAGCATCCATACGGACATGCGAGGATGGAGTATGTGGCTACACTGGCAGTTGCAGCAATCATACTCATCATGGGCTTTGAGCTGTTCAGGGATTCCTTTGGCAAAATCATAAAGCCGCAGGACATAGAGTTTTCATGGCTTATAGTCGCGATACTACTGGCATCAATAGCTGTAAAATGCGTCATGGCGGTATACAATTTCTATTTTTCAAAAAAGCTTGATTCATCAACACTCGAAGCGACAGGCAGGGACAGTCTGTCAGACTGTATCGCTACATTTGTAGTACTTGCAGCCACACTCATAGCGCACTTTTCAGGGCTCAATCTGGATGGAATAGGCGGTGTATTTGTGTCATTGTTTATATTCTATTCAGGGATATCATCAGCCAGGGAGGCGATAGACCCGCTGCTTGGAGCAAAGCCGGAGCCGGAGTTTATCGATAGACTTAAGGAGATGGTACTGGACTTTGACAAAAACATACTCGGTATGCATGACCTTATGGTGCATGATTATGGACCGGGACACAGGATAGTATCGTTTCATGCAGAGGTGCCGGAGGACGGAGATATGGTCGAGCTGCACGATATAATCGATAATCTGGAGCGCAGGATACGAAGGGAGCTGGGGTGTATAGTGACCATCCACATGGACCCGGTAGCGATAGAGGACGAGGAGGTAGCCGGACTGAAGGCCGAGGTGCTCTCCGTGATAAAAGGGCTTGATTCACACATAAATATGCACGATTTTCGTATTATCAGAGGTGATACACATACGAATCTGGTTTTTGACATTGCAGTTCCATTCGGCTATATCACCTCAGATGATGATATATGCAGTGCAATACAGGAAAATGTCAGGAAAAAGCTTGGAAAGAATTACTATACCGTGATAGAGGTAGACCGCGACAATTACATAAATATATGACATTGTAACTGTAAGATGCTTAGAAGGTCTGTAAGATGGTTATAGGGGGATTTTAAGGAATTTAATATATGCAATACGAAACGATAAGAGCAGCAATATGCGATGATGAAGAATTTTTTCGGAATGAACTTAAAAAATTCGTGAGTGAATACGGAAATGAGATGGATATTAATATGAGCATCGATCTCTATGATAATGCAAAAGAACTCATGAATAATATACTTTCTAAGAGTAAGGAATATGATTTATTGTTTCTTGATGTGGAAATGCCCGGTATGACAGGTATTGAGATGGCTGATGCATTAAGAAAAATCGACCCATGGGTATGTATCTCATTTGTGACGAGTTATGATGCATTTGCAATACAGGCATTCAGACTTGATGCACTTGATTATGTCATGAAACCGATAAAATATACACAGGTAAAGCACATTATCGAAAAAGCAAAACTTCAGATTGATTATCGTAAAAATGCACAAAAAGCGGAAAAAAGATATCTAAAAATTAAATCCGGATATGAAGATGTTCTCATAGACCTTCAAAATGTAATATATATAGAAAAACGCAGAAATCAGTGTGTATTCCATAAAAGGGATGAGGAAATATGCTGTTATGAGCCTCTGAAAAATGTATATGAAAGATTGGATAATGATGTATTTATGTATACACATCAGGGGTATATAGCCAATTTTAATTACATTAAAGAAGTAAAAAAAGATGTGGTATGCTTTGGACGAGGCATGGAAGTTCCTTTGAGCAGGAAATATCATGATCAGATAAAGGAACTTCATCTGGACAAGATAAGGAGAGCATATAAGGAGCAGGAACTTAACTATAATTAGGGAGCTCTGCCTTTACGCTAAAATATCCGCTGGCATAAGAAAAATAAATGTGTCCGTTAAGGTTGGAAACGACTTTACGGACATTTTTTATGCCTATTCCATGAGGTAAGACCTTGTCATTTTTGGTAGATGTAAATTCACCATTGTTTTCTATAATATTTCCGGAGTAGGAATTTTCAATAACTATACTCATATATGAGCCGGTCTGGGTGATGGAGAATCTGATCCAGCCATGTTCACACTCAGAGGCTGCTTTTATCGCATTATCAAACAGATTACCTATTATGGTCGTAATTGAAAAATCGTCAATATTAATACCGGGTGTACTTATATTAATTTCGCATCTGATATTTTGTGACTTTGCCTTGTCCTCTTTTTCTGCTATAAGAGCTGAGACGATATGAGAGCCTGAATCTACAGTATTTGTCAGAGAAAGATCCTCAGAAATATTATGAATATATTCATGAATTTTCTTATCATTGTGCTGTGAAGCATAACCATCAATTACTATCAGATGGTTTTTCATATCATGTCTTAAAGAATGGAGCTGATTTAATTTATCGTCGAGCTTGGCAGAATATACCTGTTCCATTTTATCAAGTTCAAGTTTGAACCGATAATTAGTGTTTTCTTCAATGACTGCCAGAAATTTATCATATAGTGAAATACATATGATAAGGAATAAAAATATAATTGAAAAAATAACAATCAAATTATAAGAGTTTGGATTTTCAATGCATATTGAAAGCGTAATGTAGCCAAGCAACATACTTAATCCCAATATAATAATTGTAAATGCATATGAATAAAAATATGCACTGGATTTTCTTTTTATATTGTTGGTATAAAGTATGTAAATATTATAAACAACTATAAAAATGGTTGTGGTTTTATAATTTAAATATTCCTGAGAACTCAGTGCAAAATGTGCATCATTTAATAGTAAAGTTTGTATAGTGGCAATTGGTATAAATAGAAATAATATAGCTATATAATTGAATAAACATTTCAACAGTAGTTTGTTTAATTTTCTAAAAATTATAAGCATGAATAGGATAGGAGCAAAATATGATAATATCCCGATAGCATGTATTGTGGCTGGAAAAACTACAAATACTATAATATAAAATAACTTCATCGGAATGCTGATTTTATTGTGCATATTTTCTTCACATATTCTGAATAGCAAGAATGCATTACAAAGAAGATATAAAAATTCTAAAAAAATATTAATGTAATTATTCATACCGTGTCTCCTTATGTTTAATATTATAACTTAAAAAAACGATAAATTAAACTATAAAGGAGCAGGAACTTAACTATAATTAGGGAGTTCTGCCTTTACGCTAAAATATCCGCTGGCATAAGAGAAATCAATGTGTCCGTTAAGGTTGGAAACGACTTTACGGACATTTTTTATGCCTATTCCATGAGGTAAGACCTTGTCATTTTTGGTAGATGTAAATTCACCATTGTTTTCTATAATATTTCCGGAGTAGGAATTTTCAATAACTATACTCATATATGAGCCGGTCTGGGTGATGGAGAATCTGATCCAGCCATGTTCACACTCAGAGGCTGCTTTTATCGCATTATCAAACAGATTACCTATTATGGTCGTAATTGAAAAATCGTCAATATTAATACCGGGTGTACTTATATTAATTTCGCATCTGATATTTTGTGACTTTGCCTTGTCCTCTTTTTCTGCTATAAGAGCTGAGACGATATGAGAGCCTGAATCTACAGTATTTGTCAGAGAAAGATCCTCAGAAATATTATGAATATATTCATGAATTTTCTTATCATTGTGCTGTGAAGCATAACCATCAATTACTATCAGATGGTTTTTCATATCATGTCTTAAAGAATGGAGCTGATTTAATTTATCGTCGAGCTTGGCAGAATATACCTGTTCCATTTTATCAAGTTCAAGTTTGAACCGATAATTAGTGTTTTCTTCAATGACTGCCAGAAATTTATCATATAGTGAAATACATATGATAATAAGTACGAAAATAATGGCAAAAATAGCTGAAAGCATATAGGATTTTGGAAGTGAGTAGCAGATGTACAAGGTTATGTAACTTAACAATAAACAAATGCCTAAAATAGTGATATTGAAGAGTAGCAAGTACATGTTTTTGATAGTATTTGATTTGAAAAGATTGCAATACAGGCAATAAACAACGTAAGCTATTATTTCCACAAGAATGGATTTGTAATCCTGATAGATCACATTATCATATAGCAATTGAGCATCAGAAAATAGCAGGCTATGTAAAAAGCATATAATAGCAGATGCTATATGGAGTAATATCTCAAATTTTATAAGAATTATAATACTTTGTTTAAGGTTAAAATCAGACAGGTAATAAAGTGTCAATAAGAAAAAGACGTTAGAAATAATTAAGTCAAATCTTGATAATGGAACGATAGAGTACAGTGAAGCAAGTGTAAAAACTATTATTTTTCTTTTTATGGAAAAGACAGTATGCATATTATTTTCTGAGAAGCGAAATAAAAACAGTACAATTATAAGATTGTTAATTAAGGAAAAGTAAAGTTTGTAAATTAAATACATACTTGCAGCCTCCATAAAGATTATATTTGTATTATAAATAAAATAAATCAAAGATTAAAGTATTTTTACGATTTATTGCTAAATAGCACCGAAATCTTACCAAATAGCATTAAAGTATTGAAATGGTAAATATATGATGATAGGTTTAATTTCGAAAGGAGGCATGTGAAAAATACAAGAGGACAAAAGAATAATTGAGTTTACAAATATTTATCTCGGTTCGTAATAGTTATGATATGGAGAGTATTATAAATCAAAAACAAAAGTTTATTACTACAAAAGAGGATAAGCTGAATCATGGTATTGGGTTAGAAAATGTAAGGAGAACTGTAAAAAAATATGATGGAGATATGAGAATATCTCAGGAAAATGAAAGATTTATTGTATCAATAAATATATAATAATAGGAAAAAAGTTATATAAAAAAGTAATCAATATGTCGTTCATACCTAAAAAGTGTCGTTCATGCCATAGTGATTGCTTTTTTTGTGTATAAAAGAGTATAGTGAATATGCAAAGATAAATAAGGGAATAGCACTGGTACTCATTTATACAGGAGCTCTATTAGGAGGATGGGCATTAGGACATATTGTAGGATATTTTGCTGGTTAAAGAAAGGAAACAAAAATGGACAACTTTAAAAGATTAAGTATGCAAGAATTATATGATGTAGAAGGTGGAATATTTGGTGTAGATGATGCTATATTTTGGACGCTTGTTGCGGCTGGCTTTGCAGGCGGCATAGCCACTGGAGTTAGTCGAAAAAATAGAAAGGAACAATGCTATGAATAAAAAAGTTGGGCTTCCAATGGGTGTTGCAGTAGGAACGGCAATTGGTGTAGCAATTAGTGTTGCAACAAACAATATAGTGATGTTGCCAATTGGAACTTCATTTGGCTGTGCCTTGGGAATAGCATTGGGTTCTAAATCTGATAAAAAAGATTAAGTAAGTGATATTGATATAAATGAAAAAATATTTTGATTACATTATCGTACCAATATGTGCGATAGTATGTTTTATTATGTGTTTGAAAGATCAGAACAATAAAATTGCATTGATTATTGGTGGAGGCTGTATAGGAATGCAGATTGCTCTTTTGATAGAAGGGATTGAAAAGAGCATTAAGGAGCGAAAGAATAAAGATAAATAGCATTTAGCGATAAAAAAAGTAAATGTGTCAAAAATAAAATTGACCGACCGTCTCCACTTTCTTTCGAAGATTAAATGCCGAATGTTAGAAATTGCGGCATGAATGAATTGAAACTGAAATAGCTTGCTTTTTGCAGTGGCGAAAATCTTGGAAGGTTCATATATGTAACATTGCACTAAAACAATTTACTAACCGATTAGTAGAAGAAAGGTAACTTTAACATTGAGATATTTATTATATGTCATATCATTAGTAATTAATGCCTTATCGTGCTATTTTATGATGGGGTTGGCGAGTTCATTGACTGTGGTCTGTACGATAACTGCCATATACTATATTGAATCAAAAAGAGCAGAAGATAATAGAGTATTTTTAGCGATACAGGCTTTTTGTATGATATTTAATATTGCCAGATTAGTGATTAGTAGTATAACGAAAGTTAACTGTGGGGATAGTGTGATTGTGCTGAGTATATTTGTAGTAGGAATAGTTTGTATTGAGAAAATGATAAAAGTTTGCGATAGGGAATAATGAAAATGGATAGTAAAATAAGGAATATATTTTGGATTTTTATTTCTATAGGTGTAGTAGTGATATTTTTGCTCTACAAAGTATTGGTATTGTCGCTTCTTATGAACGGAATACCAATTATGAGAGAACATTATGATATCGCAAATCTTATTGCAAATGTTATAGATATAATATCTATTATTATCATAATGCTTATTGTGGCAATTGTCATATTGCACAGAAATAACAGCAACAAATAGTTGGAATTGTACGAGGAGAATAATCTAAGAATGAAAAAAATTAGCCGAATAAGTGGAGCTTTGCTTATATCTATGTTGTTTTCAAGCATATTGAGCGGTGTAGTATTAGTTATTATGGGAACTTTAAATTTACCACTGGATATGCAATCAATTAAGGTTATCTGTGGTAGCATCGCCAGCGTGGGATATTTTTATTTTTTTAGGATTTTTACTAAAGAAATCGGGAAAATCAATATAAATGAAATATCATTAAATAAAAAATTCTCGGTTTGGGATGGCATCGGATATCTGCTCGTTTTATTGGGTGGCACAACAATATTGTCAGGAATTACGGATATTATACTTGAGTTTATTAAGCGATATCTGGTTCATACACAAAATGTGGGTGTTGTTGAAAATTATATAGGAAATGTACCAGCATGGATACTCCTTGTATGTGTTGTAATCATTTCGCCTGTATTTGAAGAACTATTATTCAGAAAGGTGCTGTTGGAAGAATTACTTCCATATGGCAAGGTTACAGCAATTTTAATAAGCAGTATGCTTTTTGGTCTGCTTCATGCAAATCTGGAACAGTTTTTATATACCATTTTTATGGGAATAGTGTGTGCGAACATTGTACTTATTACCGGTAAAATAAAGTATGCGATTTATCTGCATATGGCATTTAATTTATTTGGAGCGATAATATCGGGTTATATACCGAGCGGGAGATATACAATTTTAACAGAAATTATATTTGTAATAAGTGCTGCCATAATAGTGATACTTAAAGCCAAAACAGTGTTTATTATTAAAGATGAAGCCAATGTTAATAAATTCAACTTCAAAAAGGAATTTTGTGGAATTGGTTTTATTATGTTTATGGTTTATTGGATTATTAGTTGTGTGGATGCAATAGCATATTAAAATTAAATCAGATAGAAATCGGATATGTCTAAGACAGTCTGTTTTATATAAATGGAACTCTGATATAATTTGCGAAAACCATTAGAGCTCCAAACAAGTAAGCACTTTTAAGAAAAGTACATAGGCTGAGTACATTACTTTTTGGGATTAGTGTGAAGAAAAAAATAAAGTATGATAATATATTTAGCCAAAATTTAGGCTAACGTTATGAATTCAAAACATATCATTTTACTTGTGTAAAATATCATATCTGACTGCAGTTCAATATGTATGAACTGCAGTCATTCTAGAAAAGTTACTATTGGTATTAGTTACAAAAAGCAGAAACAGAGGAATAATAAAAGGATGAAATACTATTGTATAAAACAGCACGATATAACCGACTGTGGAGCTGCATGCCTTGCAACCATCTGTAGACAGAATGGATATAAAATAGGTATCAGCAAAATACGTGAAGTTGCCGGTACGGACAAGCAGGGAACAAATGCATATAGTGTTATAAAAGCAGCCGAGCAACTTGGATTTAGCGCCAAAGGAGTAAAATGTTAGAAATTAAAGAAAATCAGGAATTGAATGTAACTAATCTTCTTAGTTACAGAGGGAAATTAAAACAGACAGAACTGGAGAATATAGGGAAAGAAATGGAAAGCTATATTCAGAGTGCAGGTGCAAAACGTGTAGGAAATCCTATAACTGCTACTTACGAACTTGAAGGTGATGAGATTGATATTGAATTGCTTATGCCTATAGATAAGAGCATTGAATCAATGGATAAATTTGATTTCAAGAACCAGATTAAGATAGTAAATGCTGTTGTTGCATCATATATAGGTCATCCAATGGGGTTGCAGGATGCATGCAACCAGTTGAATCAATACATAATGGAGCGTAGATTACAGCCTATAACAGTAGGCTATAATGTTACGAAGAAAACGGACATGTTGAATCCGGAAAACACAGAGATAGATGTATATGTGGGAATTAGCCCAAACATCTTATAAGTTACGTTATAAAATAGTTTTGCTTTAAGTAGACTGTTTTATATAAAAAGAGGACTCTGATAAATTTGCGCAACCATCAGAGTTTAAAAGCACAAGCACTTTTAAGAAAAGTACTCGAGTAAAGTATATCACTTTTCTTAATAGGTGTAAACAAAATTTATTAAAGAAAAGGAGATTTAAAGCAATGGAAATAGTATTAAATAATGGATTTTATGAAATGATGTACGATGAGGTTATGATCGTAGAAGGCGGAATTAATTGGGATTTGGTAGGTGGAACTATTGCAACAGGAGGAGGTGCTTATATAGGAGCTAAAATTGGTGCATCTGTAGGTACAGCCGGAGGTCCTGTTGGGACAGTTGTGGGAGGATTAATAGGCGGTGCGGCAGGCGCTATAATATATTCACTTTGGGATTAAACTAACAGAAGGGAAATATAGTTAATATGAGCCAAATAAAAAATGAGGAGAATACAGTGAAGAATTTTATTGAATTAGAAAAGAATGAATTGAAACAGGTTGATGGAGGATTGTTGGCAGGGGCATTAGCAGGTGCAATTCTTGGTGGAACAGGAGGATTAATTGTTGGTGCTGCAAAGGGTATTGTGACAGGCAATTTGACTGGAAATCAATTATGGAAGTGTTATACAGCGGGAGCAATAGGTGGCGCAACAATCGGAGCATATACACCAGTTTAAAGTGATTATATAATACTTAATTAATTGTGTATAGTATAATTCACCTCTTTTTGTATAAGAGGTGAATTATACTTGATAGGGAGGAAAGCGATAATGAGAACATTTAATAGATATTTTGTTCATTTTATGGGAATAGGAGCAATGATTTTGTTAGTAGCAGTTTTGCTACTGGTGGCAGATGGTGGAGAGCTTTTAGTACCAATTTTTATGATTGCACTTATTTCTGTTGATACGTGCTTTGTTGTATTGATGACAATAATATTTAGTTCGATGGCAAAACCTCAAAAAATAAAATTAAAAACGGAAGATAATATTGTAAAAAAAATTGAACGGATATCTCGAGAAAAATGGGGAAGAAAAATTATTATACAGAAAGAAAATACTACAAGATTTATGTTTGGTAATAAATATAAAGATTGGCTGGCAACACCTATAGAACTAATAGAAGATACGAATGGTTATAGTGTATATTTACCATCAGCATATGTGGAGGATATTAAATATTTATGCGATGATTTGGTTTGTTGAAACAGGGTGAAAACACGAAATATTATTGCATAAAACAACACGACATCACCGACTGTGGTGCAGCCTGTCTTGCTACCATTTGTAAACAGAATGGTTTTAGGAATATTAATACCGGCATTTCTATTAAAAACTGGAAAGAGATTTGAAAGATGAAATATTACTGTATAAAACAACATGATATAACCGACTGCGGAGCTGCATGCCTTGCAACCATCTGTAGACAGAACGGATATAAAATAGGAATAAGTAAAATCCGTGAAGTTGCAGGAACAGATAAGCAGGGAACAAATGCATATGGTGTGATCAAAGCCGCAGAACAGCTTGGATTTAGCGCCAAAGGAGTAAAGGGAGATAAAGAAGCATTTTTCTCGAAGTTTCCATTACCATGTATAGCACATGTTATCGTAGATGGAGCATTACTGCATTATGTTGTTATTCATAAAATAACGAAAAAGACGGTTGTGATTGCAGATCCGGGAGAAGGTATTGTAAAACTTACCCCGGAGGAGTTTTTTGGAGAAGTGCATGATGAGGGAAAACCTCCGAAATATCAGTGGAGCGGTATCCTTATCCTTCTTGTTAAGAATGAGACATTTGAGAAAAAGGATGAGACAAAAGGAATTTTCTCCAGATTTTTTCATCTGCTCATGCCACAGAAGAAACTTATATTTCAGATCTTTTTAGCATCTCTTATATATACCGTGCTTGGAATACTGGCGGCATTCTATTTTCAGATGTTAATAGACAGTGTTCTTCCGGATGGATTAAAGAAAACGCTCATGACTTTATCAATAGGAGTGATACTTCTCAATCTTTTCAGGGTAATCCTTAATGCATTCAGGTCACATTTACTTTTGTATCTTAGTCAGAAACTGGATATTGCGTTATTATTGGGATATTACAGGCATGTAATGGAACTTCCGATGAACTTTTTCGGAACAAGGAAGGTCGGAGAGATAATTTCACGATTTAATGATGCAGGAAAGGTAAGGGATGCCATATCGGGAGCAACACTTACCATAATGATAGATACACTTATGGCTGTTGCCGGAGCAATTATTTTATACATACAGAATTCAAAATTATTTTTTATCACGATCATAATGATCGTACTGTACGCAGTAATCGTACTTGGATTTAATAAATGGTATGAAAAACTTAATCGAAAAGAAATGGAAGATAATGCCCAGCTTACGTCTTATATGGTCGAGTCTCTTAATGGAATACAGACTGTAAAGGCTTATAATGCGGAGAGAAAAGTAAACAGGGAAACAGAGATAAAATTTGTAAAACTGTTAAGAAGTGTATTCAATCTCACATGGGCTAACAATATACAAGTGTCACTGAAAACTTTCGTAGAACTCATAGGTGGTGTAGTTATCCTGTGGGCAGGCGGTGTCAGTGTTATAAACGGAGACATGACAATAGGTGCACTTATCACATTTAATTCACTGCTGGCATATTTCCTTGATCCTGTAAAAAATCTGGTGGATCTGCAGCCACAGATGCAGACTGCGGTTGTAGCGGCAGACAGACTGGGTGAAATACTCGATCTTGAAGCTGAAAAGCAGGAAAATGAACAAAGAAAAATGGCACCCGAAAGTCTTGCCGGGGATATAAAATTCGAACATGTGAATTTCAGATACGGAACAAGGCAAAGGGTACTTGAGGATATAGATTTTACAATAAAAAAGGGCGAAAAAATTGCCTTTGTTGGAGAAAGCGGTTCAGGAAAAACAACATTATCGAAACTGCTTTTGCACTTATATCAGGCAGAGTCAGGTAATATTCTGATAAATGATAATAATATAGAAGATATACAGATAGAGACACTTAGAGACAAAATTGCATATATACCACAGGAAACATTTTTGTTTAGTGGTTCAATATTTGAAAATCTTACACTGGGACTGGATGATGCAACGATGGATGACATCATAGAGGCATCAAAAAAGGCGCAGGCTCATGAATTTATTAATAAACTGCCACTCAGATATGAGACAAGACTGGAGGAAAACGGAGCAAACCTGTCAGGCGGTCAAAGGCAAAGGCTGGCTATAGCAAGAGCCATGCTTAAAAAACCGGATATATTGATATTGGATGAGGCTACGAGTAATCTTGATGCAATAACGGAAAGGGCACTTGACAAGACAATAAGTGAATTTTCAAAAGATGTTACAACTATCTTTATAGCACACAGACTCAGCACTATAAAAAATTGCGATAAGATATATGTGCTGGAAGATGGAAAGATTATAGAAAGCGGTGATCATGCATCATTGACAGCACTGGGTGGAAAATATGCGCAGCTTGTTAAACAACAGTCGCTTGATACTGTGGATGTTAAAGCAACCGCATAACTTCGATTATGAAAAGAGGAAAATTATGAAACCTATAATTGTGGATTTAAAGGATATAAGTGACAGTACGGAAGTATATGATTCTAAGCCAAACAGATTTGTGCCGTACACCATATATATAATATGTGCAATTCTGGCAATAGCCCTGATCTGGATGTATCTTTTCAGAATGGATATAGTTGTAAAAGCCGACAGTGTGTTTAGAGGTGACGATGACAGCACAGCAGTAAGCTGTGCAGTTACAGGAAAGATAACTAAAATGTCGGTAAAGGACGGACAGTATGTGAATGAGGGAGACGAACTGTATGAGGTAGATATTGAAAACCTTGGAAGTACTATCGAAGATTATAAGAGTAAACTTGATAGTGTACAGCAGCGTCTTGACATACTAAATGCATATCAGAAGAGTCTTGACGGAGATAATTCTGAATTTGATGCAATGTCTGATAACCAGTATTATTCAGAATTTAAAGACAGGAAAGAATTATTAAATACTTCAATTGATGCAGGAAAGGAAAAGAATAAAACTGGGGAGGTATACGATGAAAATATTACAGTTATCAATGATTCTATTGATAAGTATAATGAAAAAATTAATAAACTTAAAGATGTAAAGCAATGTATCGTATCGCGTAATAACACATTCGACCAAAACGATACATATTATTATTCAATGGTGAACAGTTATATTTCATCATATGATTATACAGCACTTCAATATGACAATAAAAAGGATGAAACCACAATGGATTCATCACAACTGGCAGAGGTGGATACAGAAAAAAATCAGGCATTGTCTAATCTTGAGTCTAATGAGATTTCAACAATAGAACAGCAGATAGAAACTGCAAATGAACAGATAGAAAGCCTTAAATCTAATATATCCTCTGTAGAACTTCAAAAGAAGCAGACAGAAAATTCTAATAATACAGATGATTCAGATATAAAGATTCTTACGGAAAAAGGAAATGTGTCGGCTGAAATTCTTACTTATGAGGATAAGAAGCAGGAGTATGAGGCTTATTTAAAAGATTATGATATAAAAAATAATAACTGTACCATAAAGGCAGGAACATCAGGATATTTTTACACAAATCAGGAAATCTCAAATGGAACATATATACAGGAAGGAGATTCCATAGGACAGATATATCCAAAGGAGCAGTCAGGTTATTATGCACAGGTGTATGTGGAAAATTCTGACATAGCAAAAATAAAACCGGATCAGGAAGTAAAATTTGAGATGGCTTCATATCCGTCAAGTGAATATGGATATTTTACAGGAACAGTAAAAGAAATTGCAAAAGATGTGACTGTAGACCAGAATACCGGTAATGCATATTACGTTGTAAAAGTAGAATGTAAAAATATGGAGATAAAGAATAAGGATGGAGAAAAAGGAAATCTGAAAAGTGGAATGGCTGCACAGGCAAAAATTGTTGTTGATGATGACAGTGTGCTGCATTTTGTGTTGGACAAGATAAATTTGGTGGATTAGTAAGATAAATAAGGTATATTCCGGGATTACCGGTTTATATAAATAAATCCTATGAGCGCGCGTAGGAAAAAATCAATGGAAGGAGATAGTTGATTTATGGATTCAACATTTACATGTATAAGTAGTGAGGAACTGCTTGTTGTAGAAGGTGGAAAAATTAAAACTGAAGACGTATGCTATTGGGTAGGTGCTGGTGTAGGCTTTGGTTATTCTTGTTTAAAGCTTCTGTTAGGGTATTAATAGTATATTTTCAAAGGAGAGATGATAAAATGGAAAAATTCACTAGTTTATCAAATATAGAACTTATGTATATTGATGGTGGATTTAATGCAAAAGGAGTTTGGCATAAATTTACCAAAAAGATCAAATCATGCTGGGATAGTTTTTATCAGGGATTTTCTGACTATAATTTTTATTAAAAAGTGTATAATAAAAGTATGGCAAATAATTGCCATACTTTTATGTACAGGAGACCAGCTATGAAAATAGAAAACATTAAATGGTATATAGGCTGGATATTCTTTCCGGCCTGGTACTTGATAGGAAAAAAATATATCATATTGCCTGTTATACAATCGGTATTTGAAGCAATGAGCTATTCGGATGCATATCTGATAACAAACTATTTATGGAATTTTATAGCTATAGTTATTTTATTCAGCCTTTATGGAACTGGTATTTTAAGAGATATAAAACAGATAAGACAGTATGATATCAAATCAATAGCTTCGGGATATATCAAATCATTTGCTGTAATAGTATTGTTTACAATATTAGGTGGTATTATGCAGTTTATTTTGTCATCCGGAAATAATGAGCAAAGCATAAATGAAATTACGCTCAGAATGACAATGAAAGAACATTATTGGGCTATTATGATTCTTTCTGCATTTATAGGACCAATATTAGAAGAACTGATTTTTAGATGGTTTATATTCAGCTCTATCAATAAAAGTCTAATAATCAAAGTGATTGTATCATCGGTATTATTCGGATTAATGCATTTTATACCATCTATAGGGGCAATAAGTTTAAATGAGCTTTGTCTGCAAGCAATACAATATGTATTAGCCGGAATTGCGTTTTGTCTGGTTTATATAAAAAGAGGAAATGTTGTTTTTGGGATAGCAGCTCATATGAGCATCAATTTGATGCATAATTTAATGTATTTGGTTAATCAATGAATGCCGCATTTTAAAAGCTTGTTTGGTGATGGAAATTTATTAGATATAAATTAGCCATAACAGTAGTTTGTGTCAAATGGCACCGAAATCATACCAAATAGCACATATATATTGTTTGTTTTTTCTTATGGTGGTAGTATGTTTAGCAGGATGGTGCATGGGAATGCACACAATGCTTTTAATAGGTGGGGTTAAAAAGTGTGTAAAAGACCATAAAAGACTATAAAAGATGTCTGTATAAATTTGGTAAAAAATGAGGAGTACAAAGAGATGAAAAAAGAAAACAATTATATATCCATTGATATGAATCATAAAAAGCTAATATTTGGAGTCGTAATAATTCATATTTGTTTTTTAATTATTAAGAATAGTGGCATTACAGACATTTTAAAAGAAAAGAATATATTTTATGGGGTGCTGATAAATATGATTTATCAGTTGACTTTGATTATCATGATTGGAGTGGCAATGAAGCAATATTTGATCGCTTCATTTAAAAAATTCAAAGCTGACAGAATTTCTGCAAATATAAAAAGAGTTTTGGCAGGTGTGGGAATTGCATTCTTGTTAAGCTGCATCGCTAGAATCATTGAAATGACAGTGTGTTCAAATATATCGGTTCCGGCAAATCAGTCAAACGTTAGTGGATATTTTGTGGATTATCCTATTTTGGCTGTTATCATGAGTGTAATTATGGGACCTTTTACCGAAGAGTTAATTTATAGAGGTATATTGTTTCGGTTTTTCAGCAAATATGGAGAACTGTGTGCAGTATTGGTGACAGGATTTTTGTTTGGAACAATGCATATGCTTTCTTCATTTGGAAACACAAATATACTACTATTTTTGTGTCAATGGTTAGACTATTTTTTGACAGGACTATTTTTGGGATTTATCTATAAAAAATACAAAAATATCTGGATAAATGTTTCAATACATGGCACTTGGAATCTGATTGGTGCTGTAATGATATTAACAAAAATAATGTTAGCAAAATAATATGAACAGACTAGAATATTGAAAGGTGGTAATTTACATGCAAGAAATCATTAGCTGGTATATGGAACATAAAACTTATGGAAATATATTAATTATAGGGATAATTGGACTTATGCTATACAATATAGGATATGGAGCAGGTACCGATATTTACAGAATTTTTGGTTAATTGGTAATTGGGTAGAAGAATAAAAGAAATATAGAAATAGAACATGAGCTATATAATAATTTTTGGAATTTTGTATAGAAAAAAGCAAAATCTAATATGAGAGTCTTAAATTTATTAGATATAAATTTGGCAAAAATGAAAGGAGCAAAAGAGATGAAAAAATGTATTTTAGTATGGCAGGTGCCGGTAATAGAAGGAGAGCCGTATAATCCGGTGGAATATGCTGTCCATGTGAGAAAAGCAAAAAAGTTTGCGGAAGCATTGAACCGGTATTTTGCGGAAAAAAATATGGACTATAATTGTGTGCTGGACAAATCAGCCTGCAGTCTTGATGAGATATTTTCTCCACAATATCAGGCAGTGCTGTTTGCACCGGAGGCTAAAACAAGACAGTGGCTCTATAAAAAAGAAGTGCAGAATGAGACTGTGAAAAAGTATTATCTGGAATACATGGAGTACAATAGTGCGCAGATAGAAAAGGTGGCTGAATTTCTGAGCGAATAGACCGGAAATAACGCATTTATAGGACCAATATTAGAAGAACTGTAAGGTGGTTATAGGGGAATAACATTACCAAATAGCATTAAAGTATTGAAAATGTATGATGATAGGTTTAATTTCTAAAGGGAGACATAATTTATGAATAAAAAGAAAATAATCCTTCTGTTTATATTAACATTAATCGGTATTTTATGTGTTTTTTTAAATGGTAAAGAAGATCCTGAAATAGGGGTTGGTCAGAATAAGGTGAGTTTTTCAAATAAAACAAATTCATTTTATTATGACCAGCTTGACGAAACCGAAAAAAGGGTGTGTAACGATATTACAGCATTAGTTGAACAGGGAAATGGTGGAAAAATTGATCTAACAGCTCCGATAAGTACATACCGGTATCTGAGGATAGTAAGAACATTATCATTTGATCCGGAATATCAGAACTGGGCGATTTCATTAATTTTTCCGGTTGGAGAAAATAATAAACTAATTGATCGAAACACAATTAACGATGACTGTAATATTATGAAATTATATGTTCTGGTTAATGATTCAAAAAAGCGCAAGGAGTTGAAGAATTTTAAGCTTGTTTTAAATGATGAGAATATAATTACCAATATAGATGAGCTTGAAAAAATATGTAAAAGCGCTGATTTTTCAACAGAATATTATCAGGAAAAATCAAAAGAAATAGATGCTTGCTATGATGAGATTATAAAAGAAATGCCCAAGAATATGAATGAAAAAGCGGCTGTACAATATTTCTTAAATTGGATAAAAGACAACATGGAATATGATTATTCTGTCTATGAATCAAGTATTGAACCATATTATGACAAATTGTATGAAAATGAAGTATATGCTGATGTCTCAAACAAAGGATGTATTTTGGATAAAAGAGGTATATGCGGTGGAATCTCAATAATATTATCAGAACTATGTAACAGAGTGGGAATAACAGCTTATCCTGTTTTTGGTACAATTAAATCAGATGGTACACTCATACCACATGGATGGGTTGCTATGAGAGTAGATGATTCAACATATTATATAGATCCTACATATGTGTGTCAAACCGGCGAAATGGACAATCTGAAGATGAAAAATGAAATGGAACGCATTGGAGACAGACAGTATCAGCTTGAGGATTCATTTGAGTATTAGGCAAGGAGTTTATAAACAAATAGAATTTTTAAACGTTTGGTTCATCTTGATTAACAAGATGAACCTTTTTTAATACATATATTATGGATGATGAGCTTGGACCTAAACTACAGGATTTGGATTTGCCGGTGAGAAAGCGTATCAGGAAGGAAAAGTAAATATGGATACATTGGTACCTGACACAAAAGAGCGAATAAACCGGAAAATAACGCATTTAAGAAATGAAATAACAAACATTTTGCATTTTCGTGAAAAACTCGATATAAACATTTCTGTTTTTCGTTAAAAAATAGGTGTAAACATTTTGCATTTTCGTGAAAAATGGTAGGGTTGTAGGTGGGATGCCGCAGGCAGTAGATGCTTATGTTTCAGGGAAAAGTTATGAACAAATTGATTTTGTTAAACGGAATATTCTGAGCCTTTACGAAGAGGATCTGGTAAAATACGATACAGAAAACAGGAAATATCAGTTAAAGTGTGAGAACAGATTCATTATTTATACGAAGGATTTAAAATATCAGGACGGAATTATGTATATACCAATTTATATGACTATGTTACTGTAAGATGATTAGTCGGAATGAACTCATGTTTTTTTATTTTGTCAAGTACAAGCTTGATACCATTAAATTGAAAACAAAATTGTTTGCAGGCAGCAAAAGGGGGACTCTTTTTGCTGCTTTTTTGCAGGATTTTCTAGAATAACTAACTTTTCTATATGCTGAATTGTCATAAAATATAGATTATTAAATTTGAAAGCAGATTGAAGGTGATAAACATGAGAAGTTATAAACGGTATACCAGACGAAAGAGACTTTTGAAGCATATCGTTGTGGTTGCTTTAGTTTTTATATTGGGATTAGTGCTTTTGCGGGCTGTTTCGTATATAGCGATTCAGGATGAAATTCCAATGATTAATAGTTTCAATCTATTTAGAAGAGAAGCAGATACTTCTTTTGGGTGGATTCTGCCATAGAAATGCAGGAAAAAGGATTGTGTCTGGAGGAATATATCGAGTCACTGAGGTGAAAATTATAAAAAATTAAATGAATATTAATTTTTCACTAACTTTTTATCACCTTAAGTTGTCTTATTATTATAGAGGACAAGAGAGGTGATATGAGATGATTGCTGATTTTTTATTAGTTCAGAAAATCAGAAACGGTGACAATCAAGCAGGTAATCAGTTGGTTGAAAAGTATTATTCTTCTATCTATCAATATTGTTATTTACATACTCATAATCAGGAATATGCGGAAGATATGGTACAGGAAACTTTTGAGAGATTCTTCGGAGCACTAATAAGCGGGGCAGAGATCAAGAAGACAAAGAGCTATTTGTATAGCATAGCAGGGAATATTATAAAGAATAATTACAAGAAAAAGAAGGAAATAATGACAGACCAGTTGCCGGATATAGAAGATGAGAATCCGAAAAACATAGAAATCCGGATTGATATAGAGAGGGCTCTGGAGCAGCTCCCGGAAGAAATAAAAGAGATTGTAATCCTGTTTTTCTTTCAGGGATTAAAACAAAAAGAAATTGCTGATTTATTAAATATAAAATTGTCGCTTGTAAAATATCGTGTTTCAAAGGCAAAAGAATTGCTGGCAAAACAGTTGGAGGTGGAAAAATTATGAAGCAATATCAGAGAAAAATCGAGGAGTATAAATCCTTGATACAGAAGGAATATATACGGGAAACGGCTGTTCACACAGTAAAAGAGCGGTGTTCAGACATTTTGAACAGACAGGATAACAGACGAGCATCATATTTTGAATTTTTATTTGAGCAGTTCAAATTTATCAAAAAGAGATGGTGGATTCTGCAAGGAGGAATCTTAGTTCTGCTTTGGATTCTGCTTGTGGACTCGGATGGGGGAGCAAATACAGAGAGAACACTGGGGACTATGTCAGTGATGTTTTCGGTAATGATCATACCGGAAATTTGGAAGAATCGGAGTTTTTCAGCAGTGGAAATTGAAAAAACAGCATTCTATTCACTGCGCCAGATCTGTGCTGCAAGGATATTGCTGTTTGCAGTGGTGGATTTACTTATGACTACCTTTTTTTTCGGTGTTTCAGTTTATACATTACAGATTTCGGCATACCGACTCATCATAGATTTCTTAGTGCCGTTTAATGTTTCCTGTTGTATCTGCTTCCGGTTATTGTACAGCAAATGGAATGATATGGAGTATATTGCTGTTTTCCTATGTATAGCATGTATACTTATCTGGACACTGATTGTATCGACAGATTCTATTTATCAGAGGATTTCGATGCCAATCTGGGGGAGCTTGTTGATCATATCGTTTGGTTATCTTATTTTTTGTGTTCACAAATCGCAATGTAACTGTGAAATAAACTGGGAGGTGAAGTCGAGTGGAACTGCAATTTAAAAATGTAACAAAAGATTATGGGAATGTACACGCAGTAGAACATGTAACACATTCTATGGGGAAAGGTGTATATGGATTATTGGGAGTAAATGGAGCGGGAAAAACCACTTTAATGCGGATGATATGTACAGCGATAACCCCAACAAGCGGAGAAATCTTGTGGAATGGAAAGGATATCTTTAGTCAGGGGGCATCTTATAGGGAAATACTCGGTTATTTGCCGCAGAGTTATGGGTTTTATCCTGATCTTTCGGTGTATGACTACATGCTGTATATTGCATCTATCAAAGGAATCAGGCCCATCATGGCAAAGAAAAGGGCATTAAAACTGTTGGAGCAGGTCGGAATGGCTGAAAAGAGGAAAAGAAAGATGCGGACTTTATCAGGGGGCATGATCCGGAGGGTCGGAATTGCCCAGGCGATGTTGAATGATCCGCGGATACTTGTGTTGGATGAACCGACAGCAGGTCTTGATCCGAATGAGAGAATCAGGTTCCGTAATCTGATCAGTGAATTGTCGGAAGATCGTCTTGTACTGTTGTCTACGCATATTGTGTCAGATGTTGAATATGTGGCAAATGAGATTATATTAATGAAAGAAGGAAAATTTTTCTATACAGGGACTTCAGATGAGATCATTTTGTCTATGGATATGTTCGTGTGGAATTGCATTATTCCTAAAAGTGAGTTGAACAATTATATGAAAAAATATCTGATTGGAAATGTAAGAACAGTTTCTGATGGAGTAGAGTTGAGAGTCCTTTCAAAGATGCCACCGACCGGAAATGCAGTACAGGTGGAGGCAACATTAGAGGATGCATTTCTTCTGTATTTTGGAGAAAAGGCAGGTGATAAAGATGATGTTCAAATATGAACTGAAAAAGATTTTTTCAAAGAGGATGAATAAGGTTCTGCTTGCGGCAGTACTTGTGATGACGGTTATTTATTCAGGTATGGCAATTGGGAGTATGAGCTATACGGATGCAGACGGACAGATCCACACAGGTATTGACGCGGGACGGCTTCTGGCTGAAGATGTCAATCAATGGAAAGGGAAACTTACAACGGAGAAAATTTCCGAAGTGATAAATGATTACAAGACATTATCGGCTAAGTATCAAGATGAGATACCTAATACAGAATATGGTAAAACAGTACAGTCATATTACGATATTTATAGTTTTGTAATTGGCATATTGACTCCGGATTCAGAATGGAATGAAGGTGCAGTGTATCAGCTCTCAGATGAACAATTACAGGACATCTATACAATCTATCAAGATAATATGAAGAAAATGGCAGAAGAGTACGGAACCACACCTGAAAAGAGAAGTTATCTGGAAAACGTTTATAAAAAGATAGAAATACCTTTTACGTTTGAAGCAAAAGGTTCCTGGGCTACGATGACAATGTACGCACAAACTTATGTACTATTAATGGCAGTGATCATAGGTTTTTTGGTAACCGGTATATTTTCCGGAGAGTTCCGCCCCGGAACAGAGGATGTTTTTTTGGCTACAAAGTACGGGAGATCGAAGGCAATAAAAAACAAGATTATTGCAGGAATCTTCGTGTCAACGGTTATCTATTGGATCGGAGTAGGGATATTGTCTCTTATCTCATTTGGAGTAATGGGAACGAGTGGATTTTTTACACCGTATCAGATTGATGATCCATATAGTATTTATGTTATGACATATGGAGAATATTATTTGCTGATGCTTGTGGGCGGATATATCGCAACGATGTTTTGTGCTGCACTGACAATGCTGGTGACAGTTAAGATGCATACACCGAATCTGGCGGTTTGTATCCCGTTTTTTCTGCTTTGTATGATACCATTTATCGCAAGAGTATTACCGGCATTTGATGCTTTTTTCAATTTGTTGCCGACTGTATTGACTAATATTCTTAATGTAGTGAGGTCGCCAATTCTTTTTCAGATTGGTCCGTTTGTATTTCGTCAGATTTCGTTCTTGATGTTCTTATACATCTTACTATTTATTGTACTGTTGCCTTTAATATATAGAGGTTATAGTCGATATGGGTTAAGGAAGAAATAGTATGACAAATGTCTGATATTCTTTCTTGTCAGAGATAGAATTGGAAAATGAAGAAAGATCCGTGATGTTTGGTTCATCTTGATTAACAAGATGAACCTTTTTTAATACATATATTATATTTGACGAGTGTAAAATAAAAATATATAATAACTGTAAACTATTTAACGAGAGCAATATGATGATATAAATTATATGGGGGAAAAATGGATATAATTAAACAGACACAGGATTTAACCTATTTAAAATGGTCACATATCAGAAGTTCAAGCGGGACAGCAGGCACTTTTTTAAAGTCAGAATCAATAATGGGAGATAAGAAAATATATTATAAGCTGTCAAATTTTGATCCGGTGAATGGAGTTATAGGGCATGAGTGCATAAATGAAATAATTGTCGACAGATTGCTGACAACACTTGGTGTTGAGCATTTGAATTATGAGCTGATTCATGCTGATATAGAGATTGAGGGAAGAATATATAATACTTTTTTATGTGCTTCCGAGGATTTCAAAAAGCGTGGAGAGAGCAAGATCGCATTGGATGATTATTATAGAGCTAACGCGCGGAAAGGAGAATCGCATTATGACTTTTGTGTGCGATGTGGCTGGGAAAGATATATTGACCAAATGATAGTCATTGATTATCTGATTTTAAATAGAGACCGACACGGTGCTAATATAGAGATTTTGAGAAATACCAGAGAACATTCGCTTCGAATTGCTCCATTATTTGATCATGGATTATCGCTTATGTATTCATGCATGTCAGATCAGGATATAGACAAATTTGACATTATGGAAGATAAAAGATGTCAGAACTTTATCGGAGGATATTCGTGTTATGATAATTTGCAGATTGTAGGAGGAAAGAAAGAACTTTTTACAGGAAAACTGCAGGAGAAAGATAAAACATTTATTTTTGATGGACTTCAGGATATTGTTTCGGATAAATTTATCGAAAAAGCTTGGAACATGATATATGAAAGGTACAAAATATATGAAAATCTTTAAGATAATTGATGAGGAAAATGATCTTCTGTCAGGGGTGCTATTATATTATGAAAAATCACGTACCGCCATTATAGAATTACCTGAATATCTTGATGAGTGGAATGCACCATTGCTTTTTACAGGATATATAAAGAAAAAAATATATACTATTCCACGGGATATGAGCTTTTGTTGGATAAAGGAGCGTGTGATTCCCAGCGGAAGACAGAATATAGGTGATATACTGAATACACATCATCTAAAATCATATGACGAAATGCAGTTTCTGGAGATTTCGGATGGACGGTGCTCACAGGATAGCCTTTATATCAGAAAGACAGATGAAGTACCAATGTTTGTTGAGGAAAGACAACAGAGAAATCTGAAAGAATGTGTAATAGTAGGAAATGGTCGGCTTCTGTGCTTTTTTTATGATGGCTGTGTAAAAAAAGTGGATATCGCAACACTTGACAATGTCGATGCAGATGATATCGCAAAGGTAATCAGACATAAAGGTTTATATGAGTCAGGACAGATAGGGGTTGGTGGATATTATATTACATTCAACAATTCCATCGACATTCCGGCATGGGCATTATATGGGGCGAAAGAAACGCTGCCACTTACACTTGAGGATTTCAAGAAATTTACCCAAAAAAATATGCTGGATACAACGGAAGTATGCAATACTCTGGAATGTAGCAGACAAAATATTTCTTATATAGTTAAAAAGAAGCATATATTACCGATTAAGGAGTCAGTAAGAGGAAATCTGTATGACAAATGTGAGATACTGAGGTATAAATGGTAAAGTGTTTAATGGAAATATACTAAAAAAATGTAAAGGAAACATATAAACGTGAAAAAACAAAATCCAATAGCCCTGTTACCAATAGCAGTATTTCTCGTACTGTATCTGGGATTGGGAATACTTTTTGAATATGTAATGAAAATTCCGATGGGATTTTATAATGTGCCCATCATAATAGCATTTCTCGTGGCAATACTAGTGGCGTGTCTGCAGAACCGTAGTGTGAAATTCGACCAAAAGCTAGAGATAATGGCACAGGGACTGGCTGACAAAAATATCATAACAATGCTGCTCATTTTCCTTACCGCGGGAGCATTCGTTGGTGTAGTAGGTCGAAGCAGTGCGGAGAGCGTGGCATATTTCATGCTGTCACTGATACCGGCAAGGTTCGCGGTGATGGTGCTTTTTGTTGTGGCATGCTTTGTGTCTATTGCGATGGGTACATCGGTTGGAACCATAACACTGATTGTGCCGATAGCGGCAGCAGTATCGGATGCATCGGGCTTTGGTCTGCCGCTTTGTATAGGCTCCGTAATGGGTGGCGCGATGTTCGGAGACAACCTTTCCTTTATATCAGATACGACCATTGCCGCATGTAACGGACAGGGCTGTCAGATGAAGGACAAATTCAGGGAGAACTTTTTTATTGCACTTCCGGCGGCAGTAATGACGCTTGTTGTTATAGCGATTCTGTCATTTAGGACAGATATAGCGGGCGCTGTATCGCAGGAATATCATCTGTTGCAGATAGTACCGTATATTCTCGTGCTGTTCGGTGGAATTGCCGGAATAAATGTATTTGTAGTGCTTATAATAGGAATCATATCGGGAACGGTCATAATGCTCGCAACAGGAAGTACAGCACCATACGATCTGCTTACCAATATGGGAAGTGGAGCGTCAGGCATGTTTGAAACCTGTATGGTTGCAGTGCTTGTGGCAGCCATGTGTGCACTGATTCGTGAATATGGTGGCTTTGATGCCCTGCTTTCGGGTATTTACAAGACGTTCAGGGGCAAACGAGGCGGATTGCTCGGTATGGGACTTCTGGTAGGACTTATCGATATTGCCACTGCCAACAACACAGTTGCTATAGTTATGGCAAATCCGATAGCAAAGGAAATGGCTCAGAAATACGACATAACTCCGCGTAAAACAGCGTCTATACTGGATACATTTTCGTGCATTTTTCAGGGGATGATACCATATGGAGCGCAGATGCTCGTGGCCATATCGGCAGTGCATGAGCTGGGACATGAGGTGTCAGCCTTTAATATACTGCCGTATCTGTTTTATCCGATGCTTCTGCTGGTAAGCTCGCTGGTGGCGGTTTTTGTTGTTGAAAAAGTGAGAAAATTTAATTGAAAATGAAGTTTAAAGCGATATTGCAGTGCTGCGATAAAGTGCAATAAAGTACTTTAAGGCGGCCTGATGCGGTAGGGAGGCAAGCTATGGATAACACATGGTTCATTTATTATTTGCTTTTGATGCTTATAATATTGTATTTTCCGTGGAAAAGACGGAAACGATATGCAGCAAAAAGAATTATGAAAAATAGGAGTGTTTTTGAAAAAAAGCATAAAAAATGCTGCATACGTGTTATACTACATTATATAGATGTCGTATGAAATATGAACGATAAACACATAAATAAACACATGATATGAGAAGTAATCGCAATCACAAATATATTTTGTGAAATACAACAATTGCTTTCTCATAGGGAAAGGAGACAAAATGCCGGAAAACAGTAGCTGTAGCAGCGCGGGAAGCTGCACAAAGTCAAGCTGCGAGGGCTGTCCATCACACAATGGAGGACCACAGAGCTTCCTCGTAGAGCAGAATAAATTTTCAAACATTAAGCATGTAATAGGAGTTGTCAGCGGAAAGGGTGGAGTAGGAAAGTCATTCGTCACATCCTCACTGGCGGTAAACATGGCAAAGAAGGGCTATAAGGTTGGTATCCTCGATGCCGATATCACAGGACCGTCAATACCAAAGATGTTTGGAGCACATGACCAGATACTCGGAGATGAAAACGGCCTGATGCATCCGTATGAGACAAAAGAGGGCATCAAGCTCATCTCAGTAAACCTCCTCATGGACAACGAGGAGAATCCGGTTATCTGGAGAGGCCCGGTCATTGCCGGAGTAGTAAAACAGTTCTGGAACGAGACAGCATGGGGCGATATTGACTATCTATTCGTTGATATGCCACCGGGAACAGGAGATGTACCTCTCACCGTATTCCAGTCCCTCCCGGTAGATGGAATCGTAATCGTCACATCACCACAGGAGCTTGTCAATATGATTGTCAAAAAGGCCTACAACATGGCAGAGGCAATGCATATCACAGTGCTTGGTGTGGTAGAGAACTTCAGCTATCTCAAATGCCCTGACTGCGGCAAGGAGATAAAGCTTTTTGGAGAGAGCCATATAGACGAGATCGCCAAAGAGCTTTCAGTACCGGTACTTGGCAAGCTGCCACTCGATACATCATATGCAGCTATAGCCGATAAGGGTGATTTCTACAGCATAGAAAACGACCACCTCGCAAAAGCAACAGAAGTACTTGAGCGCATTTAAATATTTTGTAACTGTTCAATATCTATATAGTTACAACATTTCTTTATGAAGCAGGCATATATATCCGCCGGGTGCGGTATATATGCCTGCACTGCCAAATATTAAACTTTCTTTAAATATGCAATTTTCCTATTTACATTTCAAGCCATTGGCTTCATAATCATATTACCCACGGATTAAACAATAGTTTTTATACTCAAAATTTACGAAAACAACCAAAAAAGGAAAAAAGAGTTAATTTTATTATCAATATTTACCCAAAAATAATAATTTTGACGTCAATTTTTATAAAAAAATGCCCTTGTTTTTGTGCATATTTTTGTCTATATTATCATGTAGTAAAGAGAAGGTAAAAGGAAGGCAAATAGGAGGAAAAGATGAAGAAAATATTTGATGTATTGAATGTCGTTAAACAAAAGCTTTTTGTAAAGAAAGACAAGATTCATTCAGAAAAATATTATCGCAGAATTGATTTTTTAAATAAATATTCGCTTATATTCCATGCAATCATAGCGATGGCTATCGTATTTATAGTGGAGATTATCTCGCGCAGGAGCTTTATCTCTGCATGTAAGTTCGTAGACGCACATACACTTGCGTTTATGTACAACTCATTTTTAGTGTTTGTATCATTTTCACTTGTGTATCTGTTCAGGCGCAGGGCTTTTGCAAGGGTAATAATTACAGGCTTTTGGACTATCCTCGGAATCATCAACGGCTGTGTGCTTTCAAACCGTGTCACACCGTTTGGTTATACTGATTTAAAGTGTATTCCGGAGCTTTTAGCCATGAACAATACCAGCTATTTCACAGCACAGCAGGCTACAATAGTTGTATTTGGACTTGGAACATTTGCACTGTTTCTTGTGGCACTCTTTATCAAGGGACCGAAGTATACAGGCAAAATCCGCTATGCAGGCGTTTCAGTGGCATTTTTAGCACTGCTTTTCGTGGCAATCCCTGTCACAACCAATGTGGCACAGAATACCAATGTAGTTGCCAGCTACTATTCAAATATCGCCCAGGGCTATGATGATTATGGCTTTGTATACTCATTCTCATCTACCGTAGTGGATCGTGGAATGAAAAAGCCGGCGGATTACAATAAGCAGAATGTGGAAGAGGTGGAGCAGAAGGTTAATTCACAGAAGCAGACCACCACAGTGGACGGAAAAACCGGTCCAAACATCATCTGTGTGCTTTTAGAGTCATTCTGTGACCCGGACGAGATTAATTTCCTTCAGGTGAATGAGGATCCTATTCCTACATTCCATGAGCTTGAGAAAAACTATTCAAGCGGATATCTGACTGTACCTGTAGTCGGAGCAGGAACCGCAAACACAGAGTTTGAGATGCTTACAGGACTCAGTATGCAGTATTTCGGTACAGGAGAGTATCCATACAAGACTATTTTAAAGCAGACAGATTGCGAGAGCCTTGCCTCAGATTTATCAAAAATTGGCTATGCAACACATGTAGTGCACAACAACGGTGGTAATTTCTACAGCCGTACCAATGCATTTTCTAAGATGGGCTTTGATACCTTTACAAGCAAGGAGCTAATGAATATCACAGAGTACACTCCAAACGGAAGCTGGCCTACAGATGATATTCTCGTCAACGAGACTATGAAGACCTTTGATGCGACACCGGATCAGTCTGATTTTACTTATATCATCACAGTTGGCACTCATGGTGATTATCCAAAGGAGCCTGTTATTGAAAATCCTACATACACTGTGTCAGGTGTTGAGGACGAGGGCATGAAAAATGCCTGGACATATTATGTAAATCAGCTCAACGAGGTTGACCGCTTCATTAAGGAGCTCACAGATGAGCTCTCTAAGAGAGATGAGGATACCATTGTTGTTATGTTTGGAGATCACCTTCCTACAATGGGACTTCAGAATTCTGATATGAAGTCAGGTGATATCTACAAGACAAAGTACATCACATGGAACAACATGGGGCTGCCAAAGGAGGATGCTGACCTTTACGCTTACCAGCTTCTTGCCCATACTACAGACACTGTTGGTATCCATGAGGGAACTATCATGAACTATCATCAGACTCAGATGAACAGTACAGATGAGGCATCATATCAGGATGGTCTTGACCTGTTACAGTACGATATCCTTTACGGAAAGCGCTACTGCTACAACGGCTCAGATTTATATCCGGCTTCAGATCTTGTCATGGGAATTGACAAGGTGGACATCACAAATGTGTCTGATTCATCGACCGGTGATACAGTATATATTTACGGTCACAACTTTACCAACTGGAGTAAGGTTTATATCAACGACTCCAAGGTGGCTGCGACTTATCTATCAGCAGGTGTGCTTGCTATCAATAAGGAAGACATCAGTGATGGTGATGAGATAACTGTGTGCCAGGTTGGATCTAGTGATACAATTTTCAGAAAGTCTGAGAATGCGTATACATATGTGGATCCTGCAGTGGAGCACGACAGTGAGTCGGAGACAGATGAACCGACAGAGAACCAGTAGAAAAATATAGTTTATATGCGCCGTCCATGGCGCATATAATCCTTGCCCCGCCGTCCTTGGCGGGGCATTTCTGCGTTTCATAGGCATAATTTCTACAGTATCTAGGCAGCTTCGTGCTTGTAAAATATAGGTATGGTGTGTCTTAAGATATAATTAATGGGTTGAAAATTGTGTATATTGATGATACAATTTCAACGGTTAATGATTACATTAATTTTAGAATCTAAGTATGGAGGTGAATTTCATGGACAGTAGTGATGGTCTTGGGCGAAGTAAGAACAACATCGGTGCTGATATACAAGTGAGTATTGTATTGGCAGGCATAGTGGATTCTGTCCGTGGAAGAATTCGTCACCGGACAGTTTTTAGAGGTACAGTGTAGGCATATTAAGGAATATCGGCTTACGCCGTGCTGTGTTTTGCTGTGCACAAATGCATACTTGTTTATATATCAGGGCACCGTGAGGTGCTTTTTTCGTGCGCAAATTTATTGAGTGCACGGGTTTCGTCCTTTCTATCATGGAGTGATTTTTATGCTTCAAAATCCAATGATTTTGGAGACCCGCATATAGTTTTTATGTGGAAAATGCTATCGGAAATGAGAAAGGAGAGAAATGGAGATGAATACAAAGAAATACGAAGAGCTTCTTGCTTTATTGAGAAGCCACAAAACGGATAAGGAAATTCTGGAGGTTTTGTCAGATTATCATGAGAATGATATTGCTGATATGCTTGCAGGAATGAACGAGAAGGAGCGCAAACGTCTTTACAGGCTCCTTGGAACACAGCGGACAGCGGAGATTTTTGCATATCTTGATGAGCCGCAGGCCTATTTTGATGAGCTGTCTGTGGAGCAGGCTGCAAGGGTAGTATCGCTGATGGATTCGGATGATGCTGTCGATTTGCTTGAAAATCTGGAGGATGAGGACAAGAAGGAGATTGTAGAGCATCTGGATGAGGAAGCGGAAAAGGATGTCAGGATGCTTCTGTCATATGACGATGATGAAATCGGCAGCTATATGACAACCAACTACATCTGTATTCCGGGCGGCCTGACAGTGAAGCAGGCGATGAGCCAGCTAGTGAGGCAGGCGGGCGAAAACGACAATATCATGACCATATATGTAGTTGATTCAGATGAATGCTTTGCGGGAGCTATTGATTTAAAGGATTTAATCACAGCCAGGGAGGGCATGAATCTGGAAAGCATTATAGCCCATTCATATCCATATGTGCTTGACCATGAGAAAATCGATGATTGTATCGACACAATCAAGGACTACGCTGAGGATTCAATTCCGGTGCTCTCAAAGGATAAGCATATCCTCGGAGTCATCACATCTGATGATATTGTAGAGATGGTAGACAATGAGATGGGTGAGGACTATGCAAAGCTCGCCGGACTGACCGCAGAGGAGGATCTGAAGGAGACCACGCTGCAGAGCATGAAAAAGAGAATGCCATGGCTTATCATCCTGCTTTTTCTGGGAATGATAGTGTCTTCCGTAGTCGGAATATTTGAGAATGTGGTAGCGGCTTTGCCGATAGTCATCTGCTTTCAGTCGCTGGTGCTTGACATGGCAGGAAACGTAGGAACACAGTCACTGGCTGTCACAATCAGAGTACTCATGGATGAGAATCTAAGCGGTAAGCAGAAGCTTTTGCTTGTAGTAAAAGAGGTAAGAATAGGCCTTGTAAATGGTGGCTTGCTTGGAATAATGGCACTTGTATTTCTGGGAATATATGTGCATCTGTTCAAGGGCTACACATGGTTTGGAGCATTTGCGGTATCAGGCTGTGTAGGAGTTTCACTGCTTGTGGCAATGGCAATTTCAAGCCTTGTGGGAACGGTGATTCCGATGTTTTTCCACAAGATAAAGATTGACCCGGCGGTTGCGTCTGGTCCTCTTATCACTACAGTGAATGATTTGGTGGCAGTTGTGACCTATTATGGACTGGCATTTCTTTTCCTGATTGAGTTGTAATATATGACGTGGTGCTTAATTATTTAGAATATATAAAAGCATGGAAAGAGTTGAGTTTTTATTGGCTTTATTTGGTAACTAGTGTATACTATTTGCATATAACAGCTTCGTTAAGCAGATATAAATACACATAAAAGAAAGGTATAATCATGGACATCGTATTAGGAAATTACAAAGGATTAAAGGCAAACATCCCTTATATTGCATATACAGAGGAGGATGTTAATTCACAGATAGCGACACTTCTCTCAGGAAATCCTGTCAGAGAGCAGAAAACAGGCCCGTTAGCGATGGGCGACACGGCAGTAATCGACTACGAGGGCTTTAAGGACGGAGTTGCGTTTGAGGGCGGAAAGGCTGAGAAATATCCTCTGGGGATCGGTTCAGGCTCTTTTATTCCGGGCTTTGAGGAGCAGCTTGTAGGCATGGAAATCGGTGAGGACAGAGACATCAATCTCTCATTCCCTGAGCAGTATCATGCGCCGGAGCTTGCAGGCAAAGCGGTTGTTTTCAAGGTTAAGCTGCACGAGATTTACAATGAGAAGGAAGCAGAGCTGAACGATGAGTTTGCAGCATCTCTCAATTTCCCTGAGGTACAGTCAGTGGAGGATTTAAAGAAATATATCAACGAGTATCTTGAGTACCAGGTAGAGGCAAGAAAGGCTGATGCGGCAAGAGAAAAGCTCTATGACCAGATTCTTGAAAGCAGCTCATGCCTTGTTTCTCCACAGGCAGTAGAGACAGCGGTAAATATGCAGCTTCAGCAGATGGCGGCATCATTTGCACAGCAGGGTGTGGCTATGGAGCAGTATCTTCAGATGACAGGCAAGACTATGGACAGCTTAAAGGATGAGCTCAAGCCGGTTGCACAGAAGCAGGCAAAGCTTGAGGCAGTTCTCGATGAAATCATCAGAGTGGAAAATATCACTGTATCTGACGAGGAGATGGATGAGCAGTATGAGCTTATTTCACAGAAGTATGGTCAGCCTGTTGACGTTGTAAAGCAGGTGATTCCAAAGGCACAGCTCAAGCCGGATTTACTCCGTATGAAGGCATCACAGCTCATCATCGATGCGGCTGAGATTATCATGGAAGAAAGCGGAAAATAATGTATAGAATATTTTTGGTTGAGGATGACGAGACCATAGCAAAGCTTGTCAGAAGACATTTGGAAAAATGGGATTATGATGTGCATGTGGTGCAGAAATTTGATGCTGTAATGTCAGAATTTGCAGCATTTGATCCGCAGCTTGTGCTTATGGATATCGGTCTGCCGTTTTACAATGGGTATCACTGGTGTACGGAAATCAGAAGGGTATCAAAGGTTCCTGTGGTTTTCCTGTCATCCGCTGCTGATAATATGAATATAGTGATGGCAGTCAGTATGGGAGCAGATGACTTTATAGCAAAGCCGTTTGACCTTGATGTGCTGACCGTAAAGATACAGGCTATCATCAGGCGCTGCTATGATTTTGGCGCAAACAACAGTGTTTTGGAGCATAATGGCGCTATGCTCAACATATCTGATGCCACCATAACCTATGACGACAAAAGGCTCGAGCTTACAAAGAATGAGCTCAAAATATTGCAGACACTTTTTGACAACAAAGAAAGGATTGTATCACGCAGCCTTCTAATGGAAAAGCTGTGGGAGAGTGATGCGTATGTGGACGAGAATACACTTTCGGTGAATGTCAACAGGCTGCGTAAAAAGCTGGATTCTATAGGACTTGAGAGCTTTATTGTCACAAAAAAGGGGCTTGGGTACAGGCTGGGGTGAGAGGTCATGGCAAAAACACAAAATAAACCGCATCTGACAAACTTTATAAAACAAAACTATATATGGATTCTGATGATAGTCACAATGTCATGTATCCATTTGCTTTACATGTACCTGATTGGTGCGCGCAAACAGGATGTGGTGTATGCAGCAGTGCTTGATGCAATGCTTATTCTTATAACAGTGCTGGCTGGCTTTTTGGGATATAGCAGCAAGGTAAAAGTTCTAAGCAGTGCTTTAAAGAGTCCGGTTGAGGAACAGGCACAGCTTCCGGAAGCAACGGATGATGTGGAGATGCTTTATCACAGGCTGCTGGAAAATCAAAGTATTGCAAGAAGTGAGTCAGAAAGCAGTGCTGCAATCAGACAATCACAGATGAGAGATTATTACTCTATGTGGGTGCACCAGATAAAGACTCCGATATCGGCTATGAAACTACTGCTTGAGGCAGAGCGGGAGGAGCTTGGGCAGCTGATGTGTGATGATGAACAGAGTCAGTGTCTGCTGTCAGATAACATGGACTCGTTTGAGGACGAATTATTCCGCATAGAGGAATATGTCAGTATGGCTTTACAGTACCAGCGTGTAAGCAGCACCGAAAATGATTTTGTGCTTGAAAAAGTCAGTGTGGATGGTGTCATACGTGATACCATCAAAAAATATGCAAAGATTATGATCCGAAGGCATATTGGGATGAATTATTCAGGAACCGTGCAGGAGGTATATACTGACGGAAAATGGCTTGCATTTATACTGGAACAGCTACTTTCAAATGCTATAAAATATACGCCACAGGGTTTTGTTAAAATAGAAACAGCTAAGAAAGCTAACCGGTTTTTTATTACAATAATGGATACCGGAATAGGAATCAAAGCCGAGGATCTGCCACGCGTTTTTGAAAAGGGCTACACAGGCTACAATGGTCATGCCGATAAGAAGGCTACAGGAATTGGGCTTTATCTGTGCAGGCAGATGGCAGACAAGCTGGGGCATACAATCCGCATGGAGTCAGAGATTGGAAAAGGAACTAAGGTGTGGATAGGGTTTGATCTGGATTATGCGGATACGAGGGATTAGGATATAATGATATGAGGGGCAAAAGGTAATTTGCCCCTCTTTTTTCCTACTCCAGATTAAGCCTCCTTGTCATGTTGTATATCGAGCCTGCGACATACACCACAGTGAGAATCAGCGATACGGCAAGTGCACCGATGACTGCTCTGTTCATAAGACCTGCAACCTCCTGATGGTTTAATACATTTAAAATGTAAGTGATAGATCCCTTTGATGACAGCGGAATAAAAAATGTAAAAATCATCACTATAATATTTGCGACCTGACCGATCACATAAAGTATGATGAAAGTAAGCACAGAGTTAGCATCTTTGCTTCCATTTGCCCTGTAGCCGGTAGTAAGGCTGAAAAACAGCATAGAGATCGTGTAGAGCAGGGATATTACTGCAATACTGCCAAACATTACAACAGGACTCATTGTAAATCCGGCACTGGCAAACTCATCAGACATACTTCCTATAATATCTTTAATCCATTCAAAGCCATGGTTCATTATAGAAAATGTTAAAACAGCAACTATCAGATCGAGTATAAAAAGTACAAAAGCTGTCAGAAATTTTGACACATACAGCTTCCATGGCTCGACAGGCAGCGTATTCATGAGGTAGCCTTCATCTTTTAACAGATTGCGTCTGAAGTAAATAACTATGATCACTAAGCTGCAGATCAGCATGGCGATTACTGACAGGCTATGCAGTGCCCAGAAAAATACTGATACAAGATCAAATTCAAAGCTATCCAAAATTATTTCTGTCAGGGCTGACACAAACACCAGTGCATAAAGTCCGATATGCTCCCTGAATTGCTCCTTGAAATCATATTTAATTAATTTTAACAGCATGCGAACACCTCCCTGAAAAGCTCATCAACACTTTTCTTGTAATTAGTGCGGATATTGTCTACGGAATCGTTTAGGAAAATACCGCCATCTCTGATAAATACCACATCATCGAGTACTTTTTCTATATCACTTATTAGATGAGTTGTGATAAGAATTGTTGAATCTTCATTATAGTTTTCGATTATTGTGCGTAAAATATAGTCTCTTGCGGCAGGATCAACACCGCCCATAGGTTCATCGAGCAGGTAAAGCTTTGCATTCCTGCTCATTACAAGCACGATCTGTACTTTTTCACGCATACCTTTAGAGAGACTTTTGATCTTTGCCTGTGGATCAACTCCGAATTTCTCAAGCATGGCATTTGCACGCTCAGGTGAGAAATCAGCATAGAAATCCTTGAAAAATGCAATGATATCACTCACCTTTTTTGACGGATTAAGATATGTCCGCTCAGGAAGATATGATACCATAGCCTTGCTCTTTACTCCGACAGGCTCACCGTCTATCAGTATCTGCCCCTTGTTTGGCTGCAATACTCCGGCAAGCATCTTTATCAGTGTGCTTTTACCGCTGCCGTTAGGGCCGAGGATGCCGATAATCTTTCCACCGGGAAAAGTCACATTCATATTTTCGATAACTTTATGGCTCTTATAGTTTTTGTTTAGATTTTTGATTTCAATACGTTCTGCCATTTACATCACTCCTTTTTTAAACTTTTAAGATAATTTTCATATACCGTAAGGGAGTGTTCTGGTGTAAAGCCGACCTTTGCCATCCCTTCGCAAAACTCACTGCACAGCTTATGTGCCAGATCATTTTTTAGTGAGTCAGCCTGATTTCCCATGTCTGAGACAAATCTGCCGGAGGTACGTCTCGACTCCAGATAGCCGTCACGCTCAAGCTCAGATAGAGCCTTTTGCATGGTGTTTGGATTTACACCGGCTGACAATGCCAGCTCTCTCACGGATGGCACTTTGTTACCTGGCTTTAGGCTGCCGTTTGCAATATCCATCTTGAAACGGTCTATGATCTGTAGGTATATGGGCGTTTCGTTGTTAAAATTCCATTCCATCATTTCACCTGCTTTTGTACTACTGTATTATTCAATTAATACAATAATACATGTAAGGTTATTTGTCAACTACAAATTAATTTCTTACAAAAATGTAAGATACGAGTTCGAAATGTAAGCTGATTCGATAGCATATATTCCGGCCTTTTGTTATTATAATTACATGAAGCAGCAACAATGTAAGTTGTGAAGCCGATTATGACGTCATATTTAAAATAAATGCAACAAAAATAGAAGTTTAAATAACATTTTGAAATCATCGTAAAGGAGCATTGAAATGGCAATCTTAGAAGTAAGTAATCTCAAAAAAATATATACCACCAGATTTGGTGGAAATCAGGTTCAGGCATTGAAAAACATCAATTTCTCTGTAGAGGAAGGTGAGTATGTTGCAATCATGGGAGAGTCCGGCTCAGGAAAGACGACACTTTTAAATATTCTCGCGGCACTTGATAAGCCGACAGCGGGAGAGGTACTCTTAAATGGAAAGAACCTTGTCTCATTGAAGGAAAAGGAAATATCTGCCTTCAGACGTGAGCATCTGGGCTTCGTATTTCAGGATTTTAATCTGCTTGACAATTTTTCACTGAAGGACAATATCTTTTTGCCGCTTGTGCTGTCAGGTGTGGACTATAGGAATATGGAAAAAAAGCTTGCACCTATAGCTTCGCTGCTTGGAATTGAAAAGCTGCTTAATAAATATCCATACGAGGTGTCAGGCGGACAGAAACAAAGGGCAGCAGTGGCACGAGCGATAATAACAAATCCTGAATTAATTTTGGCTGATGAGCCAACTGGGGCACTGGATTCAAAGGCAACAGACAGCCTGCTTAGGCTGTTCAACAGGATAAACGAGGACGGACAGACCATTCTCATGGTGACACACAGCACAAAGGCTGCAAGTCATGCCAACAGGGTGCTTTTCATAAAGGACGGTCAGGTGTTTCATCAGATTTACCGTGGCAATCTTACAAATGACGAGCTCTATGTGAAGATTCAGGATGCACTTATGCTGATTACGACAGGTGGTGAGAAGCATGAATAAAATATATAGCAGGCTGGCATTTACAAATATAAAAAATAATAAGACTCTCTATATGCCTTACATTATATCGGGAATGGTCATGATAGCCATGTTTTATGTGATGATGTTTTTAAACAACTCAAAGGGACTTGGCAAGGTGCCGGGCGCGGATGCACTGGCGTCGATAATGGGGCTTGGATGCGGAACAATAGCGTTTTTTTCATATATATTTCTGTTTTATACAAACAGCTTTATCATCAAAAGGCGCAAGAAAGAGGTCGGAATATACAATATTCTTGGCATGGAAAAACGTCATATCGCGAGAGTTTTGTCAATTGAGACACTTACCGTAGCACTCGCAGCAATAGCATCCGGAATTATAGCAGGGATTTTATTTTCTAAGCTGATGATTATGTTTCTTTATAGGATTATAAATATTAAAGCGCAAATTAATTTCACTGTATCTGCTAGCGCTGTCGTAAATACAATATTAATTTTTGGAGTGTTATATTTTCTCACTCTCATCTATAACCTGATGCAGGTGAAGCTTGCCAATCCGATAGAGCTGCTTCGCGGGGGCAATGTCGGTGAGAAAGAGCCAAAGAGCAAATGGTTTATCGCTATAATCGGACTAGGCTGTCTTGCCGGGGGATATTATATTGCGATTACCACAAAGAACCCTCTCCAGGTGCTTTCACTGTTCTTTGTTGCAGTGCTGCTTGTCATCGTCGGAACGTATCTTTTATTTATTTCAGGAAGCATTGTAATACTTAAGGCACTCAGGAAAAACAAGAAGTTTTACTATAATAAAAAGCATTTTGCGGCAGTTTCAGGCATGATTTACAGAATGAAGCAGAATGCAGGCGGACTAGCGAGTATATGTGTGCTTTCCACAATGGTGCTGGTTGTTGTTTCTACAACCGTGAGCATGTATGTGGGCATGGAGGGAGAGCTTAAGCAGAGATATCCTGCGGATATAAGCGTATATAGCTGGTATAAGGAAATACCGGCAGGGCTTAAGCTGGATGATGCTTTGAAAGAAGCAGAGGAAGAGTCGGATAAGATAATCGATGGCAGTGGCTGTGATATTAAGGAAAGCAATAGCTACACATATTTTAGCTGGACTGTGTGCAGAGAGGGGGAGGAGTTTAAGCCGGTTTTAAATTACAACAATGATATTTCCATGTTGTATTTTGTAACGAGAGATGAAATCGAAAAGATGGAGCCAGGTCTGCAGGGCAGATTAAAGAATAAAATACCAAAGCTCGATGCCGGTTCGGTCGCTGTTTATGGAACTGAAAAGTTTAATAATGATATAATTAATTTGTTGAGCAAAGAATTTAAAGTGGCTGCAGCAGAAAAAACTGCTGTAAGTAAAGACAGCTATATGGCATCAATGTATAGTGGTGTGTACTATGTAGTGGTAGACAGCAAGGCAACACTTGCAGAGATATTTAACCTGAACAGTTCTCTGGAAGAGGATAGTGTGCCGACTATGCTCAACAATGAAATTGATTATAATCTGTATGGCAGCAGTGAGGATAAGCTTGCTGTGGCAAAGGCTCTGGATAAGCATTTTGAGGAAAATAGTGTAAAATCAGATGTGTCAGGCTTCTATGAGGAAAGCCGTGATGCAAACAGAGAACAGATTTATGTATTGTATGGTGGCCTGTTCTTTATCGGAATATTCCTTGGAACGATGTTTCTTATGGTTACTGTGATGATTATTTTCTATAAGCAGATTTCAGAGGGCTATGATGACAAAGCACGCTATGAGATTATGGAGAAGGTAGGCATGAGCAATGACGAGGTGAAGAAATCCATTACTTCACAGGTACGCATGGTGTTTTTCCTGCCGATTATGCTTGCAACGTGTCATCTTGCAGCAGCATTTCCGCTGCTGCGCAGGCTGCTTGCCATGTTTAATCTGACGGATGTTAAGCTTATTGCGATCTGTATGGTTGCTACGCTTTGGGTGTTTGCAGCTATATACTATATTGTTTTCAGGATTACTTCGAGGGCATACTACAGGATTGTGGGAAACCAGATTTAGGGGTTTCATATGAATTATTAATGCGCTATAATAGAACATAGCAATGAGGCGTAAGAATATAGAGCGAGAGGAACAAGCAGTATGGGCATGACAGAAACAATTAAACTATACGACAGGGATGCATATGCCACGGAATTTGAGGCAGATATTATATCCTGCGAGCCGAACAAGGCAGATGATAAGCGGTTTGATATAATATTAAATCAGACTTTATTTTTCCCGGAGGAGGGCGGACAAAGCCCGGACATGGGAATACTTGGTGGCTACAGGGTCGTTGATGTGCAGATTAAGAATGGAGTCATTACTCATACGGTGGATATTTCCGCAGGCAATGAATTTGAGCCGGAGAAAGCTGAGCTTGCGGCAGGAGTTCATGTACAGGGCAAAATAGACTGGCAGCATCGTTTTTACAATATGCAGCAGCACAGTGGAGAGCACATTTTTTCGGGAATTGTCCACCGCAGGTTTGGATTTGAGAATGTGGGCTTTCATCTGAGTGATTCTGTAGTGACAATGGATTTCAGTGGCGTGATTTCACCGGAGGATATAGCAGAGGTGGAGCATGAGGTAAATGTAGCCATTTCAAAAAATATTCCGATAGAGGTGACATATCCGTCAAGGGATGAGCTTGCGCAGCTGGAGTACAGAAGCAAAATCGAGATTGAAGGACAGGTCAGAATAGTGACAGTGCCGGGCTATGATGTGTGTGCATGCTGTGCGCCGCATGTAAAGCGCACCGGCGAGATTGGCATACTTAAGGTTATGAATTATCAGAATTATAAAGGAGGCGTCAGAATCAGCATCCTTTGTGGTTTCAGGGCACTGGAGGCTTTCAGACAAAAGTGCGACATCATCTCAGAGCTCATGGGGATATTTACCACAAATCAGGAAGCTATTGTGGATAACGTCACAAAGCTTAAGGCAGTAAACCAGTCGCTTAAGTCAGAGCTTGGTACAGCAAAGTCAGCTCTTTTGGATTATAAGGTAGCAGAGCTTCCTACAGATACGGACAATGCAGTATTGTTTGAGGACGGCATTGACACGAATACAGCAAGAAATTGCGTCAATGGCCTTGTGGAGAAATACAGCGGTTTTAGCGCGTTTTTTACAGGAAATGATGAGGATGGCTACAGCTTTATTATCGGAAGCAGGAATGCAGACTGCAATACAGTTGCCGCGGCACTGAGAAATAAGCTGGGCGCCAGAGGCGGTGGTAAGCCGGTTATGGTGCAGGGCTCTGTCAAGGCGGTAAAGAGCGAGATTGAGGAAGTGCTGAAAGAGGTGCTTTAATAATAATAATGATTCGGATTTTAAAACGATGTAATCATCAACAGATTGATTGATAAAATGACACTGTTTGATGACAATCTGATGAGTCTTGTATTCGGGCAGAATATCGAGACGACGGAGCTGCTGCTTCGCGTAATAATGGAGCGTGATATTAAGGTTATAGACGTCAGGGGGCAGGATGAATTAAAAAATCCCGTGATTGGCGGTCGATGTATTACCTTGGATGTGCATGCAATAGATGTCGATGGCAGGCATATTGATATCGAGGTGCAGATCAATGCGGAAGGCTCGCATGTCAGAAGAGCCAGATATCACAGCAGTATGATGGATGCGAGGATGCTGAAGGAAGGACAGGAGTTTAAGGAGATTAAGGATTCCTACGTGATTTTTATTTATGATCACGATAAATTCAGAAAGGGACTGCCATTTTATCACATTCAAAGACGTGTTGATGAAACAGGCGAAGTCTTTGGGGACGGTTCACATATCATCTATGTAAATGGAAGGTATGAAGGTAATGATGATATAGGTCGGATGATGAGAGATTTTCACCAGTGCAGGCCGGAGCAGATAAAAAGTGAGACATTGTCAAAAGCAGTGGCTTATTACAAAGAAAAGGAAGGACGTGGTGCTATGAGTGAAGCAGTAAGACAGTATGCAATGGAATATGCCAAAGAATATGCCAAGGAATATGGAGAGGAACAGAAGCAGGCTGGTATTAAACAGGGGGAAAATTATATGCTCTATTCGCTTGTGCAGGATGGAGATATAAATCCAGAGAAAGCTGCGGGAAGACTCGAAATTACAGTTGACGAGCTGCGACATCTGATGAGCGAGGCTGGTTATCAAATTCCGACCGAGGCATAATATCGGATAAATTTTAGGTGTACATTTTTTATATAAGATAGAACACAAAAGCGGTTTCAGGACATTGCATCCTGAAACCGCTTTTATTGTAAAAATCATATCCAAAGTTAATTATCTATTAGATCTTCTCCAAATGTGCATCTTCTCAGCCTCTTTGATAAGCTCATCACGGAAATCAGGATGAGCAACTGAGATGATTGCCTCAGCCTTCTGCCATGTAGAAAGACCCTTTACATTTACCATACCATACTCTGTAACGATATAGTGTGTGTTGGCTCTTGTGTCAGTGACTACAGAACCCTCTACAAGAGTAGGACGGATACGTGAGTGAACTACACCCTGCTTGTCAGTGAAGGTTGAAGAGCAGCAGATAAAGCTCTTTCCACCGTTTGACATATAAGCGCCGAGAACGAAATCAAGCTGTCCGCCGGCACCGCTGATGTGCTTTGTGCCTGAGGTCTCTGAGCTGATCTGTCCGAAGAGGTCAAGGTCTACACAGTTATTGATTGAGATGAAATTGTCGAGTGCGGCAATATTCTTGATGTCATTTGTGTAGCTTACCGGGGCACTCATGAGCTCAGGATTCTCATCGAGGTAATCGTACATCTTCTTGGTTCCGGCACCGAAGCCGTAAGCCTGACGATAACGGTCGATGTTTTTCTTTGCTCCTGTGATTTTTCCGGCCTTTGCGATGTCCACGAATGCGTCAACGTACATCTCTGTGTGTACACCGAGATCCTTGAGGTCTGACTCAGCGATGAGTGAGCCTACTGCGTTTGGCATTCCGCCGATACCGAGCTGGAGACAGGCACCGTTTGGAATCTGGTCAACGATAAGCTCTGCAACCTTCTTGTCTACATCTGTTGCAGGACCACCGGCACCAAGCTCTCCGATTGCAGGGTTGTCACCCTCAACAATGTAAGAAACCTGTGAAATATGTACATTGGCCTCTGAACCGCCGTGACAGCGAGGCATGTTTTCATTGACCTCAACGATGATTTTCTTTGAAGTCTCGCATACAGCACCGAGGTGAGATGCGTTAGGACCAAAGTTGAAGTATCCGTGTGAATCCATCGGTGCAACCTGGAACATAGCGACATCGTCAGGTGTTGTTGAATCTCTATAATAACGAGGAAGCTCTGAGTAACGGATTGGTGAGTAGAAAGAACAGCCTCTCTTGATAAGCTTTCTCTCATAACCGCCCATGTGCCATGAGTTCCATGTGAAATGTTCGCCGGCATCCTCACGCTCGAAAATGGCAAGTGGCTTAAGCAAAATACCACCACGTACATTGACATCCTTAAGTTCATCAGTTCTTCTGGCAAGTGCCTTGTCAAGTGCATCAGGTGTGCCTGTGCACCAGCCGTAGTCAACCCAGTCGCCTGATTTGATAATCTTTACTGCCTCATCTGCTGAGACAAGTTTCTGCTTGTACTCTTCTAAAAAGCTCATAAAATCCTCCTTAGATACCTAAAATGATAGTAGCAAAATGCTACGTTAAAAAAATAACAAACCCTATAATCTCTATATTATCACTTTAGAGCGGATTTTACAAGTTGGTAAATACCGGTAGATACTTTTAATGGAAAAGCCTGTGCTATACTAGTCCCCCTCCGGAAGCATCCATTCCTCAGCCTGCTTCTGGTAATCCACAGCCTGGCTGCGCAGTGATTCAATCAGCTCCTTATCGCCCTTAAATACATTCCTTGATTTAGGAGGAAGCGAATCAAGCTTTTTCTGTTTCTCATCAGCCCATCTTGAGTAGCACTCAGACAGAGCATGAAGAGCCTTGCCACCACCGCACTCCACGTCGAGCACCGGCTTTGTCTCGAAGGCAGCATTGTAATACCACAGGCTTGCCTCCTCATAGTCTGCCTTGTCGAAATAGTATGCACCCAGCTCACAGCACACCTCACTGCAGCCATCAACGGCTACATTCTTGAGAGCGACAGAAAAAAATTTGTCATAGTCGCCATTCATGCGATAGTAGCGGGAAAGCACGCAGGTGGATTCGATGTCAGGGCTGTTGCGGTATTCCCCCTGAAAATATGGCAGGGCATTGGTAAAATCCTCTGGGCTTCCGCATTTTAAAAGCTCCTTGGCATACATAGTCGCTATACTTTTTGGAAGGGTGCCGTTTTTTTCAAAGGAGCGCTTGAATATGGTGAAATCCCGCTTGCCGTGAGTGCCCTGCGGCAGATGTTGTATACAGATATCGCTGTCATAGACTACAGGCTCTAAGCGCACAGTCTCGTGCACCGGATTAATCCATGTAAACGTGCGAAGCCTTTTGAACAGCTTCGGGCGGTACTCTGAGGATGAATTTTGCACTGTGTTGAATTTGCTTGGAGTAATGTATTTCATCTGGACAATCTCAATTTCCGGCAGCAGCGCAGCCTTAAGCATCATGAAACGCCTGCGGTTGGTATCGTCGAGCACCTCGTCGGCATCAGGTGCATATATGTATTCCTGCGTAGCCTTGGAAAACGAAAAATTCCTGGCCGCAGCAAAATCATCGCACCATGAGAAATCATAGATTTTGTCCGTATACCGTGCAGCTATCTCTTTTGTGCTGTCCGTCGAGCCGGTGTCCACTATGATGATTTCATCCATCAGCCCTTTGAGACTGTTCAGGCATCGTTCGAGCACCTCTTCTTCATTTTTTACTATCATGCATAAGCTAATTGTAATCATATTTATCTCCATTTACCGGTTGGGCTTTTTTGTTCTCATTGGTTCTGAATAGTTACGATTATATTATAATATATATCGGCATGTTTTGCAGAAATATTTGTGTATTGTAAATATTGCCGGGATTTCATATAATTGAAATGTAATGTCGACAGATAAACTGTATAATCAGATTTTAGCAAGGAATAATGAAGTAAATTAGAAGAGGAACGAGCATGGAAAATCATACAATTGTAACACTGAAAAAAGGCGAAGGGCGCACTATAAAAGCAGGCGGCGCATGGATTTTTGACAATGAAATAGACACAATCACAGGCACCTTTACGAACGGAGATATTGTTGTGGTGCACGATTTCGACGGATATCCGATGGGGCGCGGCTTCATAAACCAGAATTCAAAAATCCGTATCAGAATGATGACAAGAAAAGCAGACCAGCTGATTGATGACAATTTCCTCAGGATGAGAGTGCAAAATGCCTGGGATTATCGCAAGCAGGTGATGGCAGGAGGCAATGACAATGTGTCTGATTTAAACTGCTGTCGTGTGATATTTGGCGAGGCTGATTTCCTGCCGGGTATTACAGTGGACAAATACGCAGATGTGCTTGTGGTGGAGTGTCTTGCACTTGGAATGGAGCAGTTTAAGGTGAAAATCGTTGAACTGTTAAAGGAAGTGCTGGCGGCGGACGGAATAAATATTCGTGGAGTATATGAGCGCAGTGATGCAAATGAGCGCAAAAAAGAAGGTCTTCCTAAGGTAAAAGGCTTTATAGGAGCCGAGTTTGACACAAATGTGGAGATAGTAGAAAACGCAGTTCACTATATGGTCGATGTGGAAAATGGACAGAAAACAGGCTTCTTCTTAGACCAAAAGTATAACAGGCTTGCTATGCAGCGTATCTGCAAGGGGAAAAGAGTGCTTGACTGCTTCACGCACATGGGCACATTTGCCCTCAATGCTGGAATTGCGGGGGCAAGTGAGGTCACAGGACTTGATATATCAGAGTATGCGGTTAAGCAGGCTACAGAAAATGCGAAGAGAAATAATCTCTCAGACACAGTAAAGTTTCGCGTGGCAAATGTGCTGGATGAGCTGCCACGGCTTGCTGCAGATGGTGAAAAATATGATGTAGTCATTCTGGATCCTCCGGCATTTACAAAGTCGCGTGAGGCCACCAAAAATGCGATAAAGGGCTACCGCGAGATTAACATGAAGGGACTTAAGCTTGTTAAGGATGGTGGATTTCTGGCTACCTGCTCATGCTCTCATTTCATGACTCAGGAACTGCTTGCCAAAACGGTCAAGGAAGCAGCAAAGGCCACTCACAAGAGGCTGCGCCAGGTGGAGTTCCGCACACAGGGACCAGATCATCCGATACTGTGGGCCAACTCAGCTAATGTACCGGAGTCGTATTATCTTAAGTTTTTCATTTTCCAGGTCGTTGATGAGAAGTAGATGACAGAAAGTGGCGGAAATGCTTGATTTACAAGGGCTGGAAGGTCTTTAGTGATTAGCTTGCAAACCTTGTAAAGTATCGCAAAATATCACAAAACCATGATTCAAAGTGGTAAGTCTGAGTGGTAAACACCTGAAATGTAGCGAGTGGTAAGCTTATGGGGAAAACGGTATGTTCTATTTGAATAATAATGAGGAACTAACCACACGTAGCTTTCTTTTTCAAATAAGAGATGATATTATTATGGTGGAAAGAAAAACGACTTACAAAAAGTTACAAATACATACGGAATGACTACGGTATTGAGACTTTTTTTGAAAAGAAAGTTATGATATTAATATCATGGAAGTAATGAACAGAGCGTGATCAAGATAATGTGCAACGAAACGCATATCGTAAACTCTCCATGGTCTATACATAGAATACTATTTGTGTTTGGGTAGTTTTATAACGAAATATTTATTTAAAAGTTAACAAATTATTTATTGTGATTTTTCTATTTTTTGTATATAATAAGTTAACAAAATAAATATTCAAGAAAATAAAATAAGTATGGGTATAATTTATCAGAAAAGATATACTGATTATGAAGGAGGGAGAAATATGTACGCAAATTTTGATAAACAATTGAAAAGAAATAATTATCTTCCTTATATTAGTAAAAAGAACGATGAGGTACAAATGATAATTTCTCATGAGATTACGGTACAATTAGGGCGTGAGATGAGAAAGATGTCGCGTACACTTAGCAGAACTATTTTGGAGGGATTAGATATTGAACACAGAAAATAGTAAAGAAACTGAAAAGGTAAGCGCAGATAAGTCTGCAGATGAAAAATTTGAAGATGCAGTGATTAATGATGTAATTGAAAAAGTTCCAGAAGAAGATCGGCATGAAGTAAAGAAAATGATGACTATGTCAATGCAGATGGGAAGAGTAATGTCCGCGTCTCCAGAAATGGAACTAATGAAGAAAATGACTTCCCAAAATATAGATACATTTCTAGAAGGGCAGAAGGCTGCAATGGAGTATGAGTTTAAAGAGTCTAGGGAGAACAAAATTTTTCTTGGAATAGTAGTCCTGCTTTTTATGATATTTATTATTGTACTTGTTTTTATTTTAGGAGATAAACCAGACATTTTGGAAAAAGTACTATATACAATTGGAGGGTTGATTGTAGGTGCTTTTGGTGGTTATGGGTTTGGAAAAACAAAAAGGAATGATGAGTAAAAATGATTCATCTATAAGCAGAAATGGGGAATCAAAAGTTTAGTGGGACCAAAAGTTTTTTAGGGACAATCAGTAGGAAAAGACACTAAAATCGTTTGAGTTTTTAGAGTTTAGATAAAGTTGAATAAAAACGTTATCAGGCAGGTCTTTTGACCTGCCTGATCTGATGTTAATGTGTAACAAAATGTATATCTTCTAATCTTCCATATCAAAGTAAGCAACTGGATTATTTGTAGTTCTTCATTTTCCAGGTGGTTGATGAGAAGTAGATGACAGAAAGTGGCGGATAAGATGATTCAATATTTAGGTGAGCATAAACTTTTTAATGAAAAATACATTATATTTATTTTATTTTGTATATTCTTAATTGAATTTAAAAATTACTTTTCTCATAAAAATAAAGAAAAAGGATATACATTGGTGATTTCGTTAATGTACTTAGGGGAGGCAATATTATTTTTAATGCCTTATGAGAATTATATTGTTGATATTATGTGTACATTATTTGGAATAGTGTTAATTTTATGCTTAATCTTGAGATACAAAAGTAGAAAAGGATAGAAATGAGTAGTATAAGAATATATGAAAATAAAACGTTTAAATTAAATAATGTATTAAAATATGAGCTGCATTCTGCAGATGAGAATGTAAAAGCTTTACATAGAGTCGGGACTGTCTGCAGACGGGAATGGCAAAAATAAAACAAAGAGAAGAGGAGGGATAAAAATGTATAAAGTATTATATATAGGATTTCTGACTTTTCAGTTAATATCTGTTTTTTGTAATTTGAAAAGTTCAAAAAAAGACATATTGGAAGCTCATAATAGCAGGAAATTTAATATTATAGGAATAGTATGTCAGATTATAGCTGTAATATTTATTATGATCATTCTAAAAATGCAGGGGTGAAGAGTGAAAAAATATATCGTACATTTTATTATATGGGGACTAGGTATAATTAGTTACTATATATTAGACAAGACAACGGCCGGAGATGAGTTTCAGAATATTAGCGTATTATTAATCGGATGTTTGATGTTTTATGCAGTGTATTATATTTCTATGATATCAGAAATTAAGAAAATTGAATGTGAATTGAATGAATCGGGAATATTTGGCGGACGCGGCATGGGGATTTTAATAAACATGTTTAGTTTGCAGTATATATTTGAACTTTATAAGAAACCATTAGTTTGCATTGTTCTTATAGTAGTTTCTGTTATTGTGCTGATACTATCACGTAAATATATAAAATCTTTTTGGTCAAAAAATATATGGAGTAGACAATTTTTACTTATTTTTATTGCATTTAATGTATTGACGAGCTCTATAGGCAGTGTTCTTGGTTATAAGTGGGATGATATTTTGTTGGTTAATGTAGAAAATGTATCAAGTATAACAAAATTGATTCTTATAATATTTTATATTGTGATTTTTAAAAATACAGAGTTGCCAAACAGTTTTTTTATAAGATTTGCTTCTAAAAATGAGGCTTTGTTAGACAGAAGAAATTAGAAAATAAGCTTTTAATATATAGCATACGAAAGGAACACAATGCGATACACATTTATAAAGCAGCATGATGCAACAGACTGTGCAGAGGCCATGCATCGATGATACCTTTTGATTATTTAATCACTTTATATAAGACGTAAGTGCTATGGAATACTTGAATTTGGAAAAGTCAGGACTTATTACTATCCTGATTCCCCTTAATTTTTTAATTGGAGAATATACATTGTTTTTTCGCTTGAATGGATGGAGCCGGAAAATAATTCACTTAATCACAGGTGTGATTGATCTATTTTTTGTGGTGGCAACAATTGCTAGTGGAGAGCATCCATATTATCCATTTGTGATTTTCGGTGGAATGTTAATTGGAATCATTCAAAGTGAATGGTGTTATAGAGAAATCAGTGAAGAAACAAATTTGAGCAAAATAGACATATTGTTAAAAAAGGGGAGAATTTTGTTGGGAGCGATATTAATTATTATTGAAATAGTGATTAGAATGTTGTATCCGTCAATGTTTATTGGACTGCCATTGATAACACGTATCTTTTCGTATATCATTTTAGCTGTGTTACCTATTGAAATAATAGTTTTTAACAGTTTTCTTGTAAAAAAACATAATGGTATGGCAATTTAATATTTTTAGAAAGCAAAGTAAAAAATTGTGTGAGCATATGTTCGTGTGTGACCTACTTTATTAATTTTAAAGTACATGAAGGGAGTAATGAATTTGAATAAAGAGATTGTTGAAGGAATGTACATAGCTCTTATTTTTATTGTGGGATACTATTTAGTAAAGACGAAAAGAATTAATATTTTGTGGAAGATATTGGCAGCTGTGAATATACTTTCATGGGCGTGTTTATTAGTAATTTTAGCACTAGATATAAATGTAAGTGCTGATTTTATATCCTTAAATTTAGCAGCATGTATGTCGTTGGCTATTTTTACACCAATAATATGGTTTTCAGATAGAAAAAATATGGATATCTACAGTTTATTTGGAAATATAGGATTTGTATTAGTACTTAACAAGGAAGTAAATCAAATAAAAAATAGTGCCAGACTAAAAGAAAACCTTCAGAAAATTCTAGGTCTTGATTGTTATCATAAGACATGGATCACAATATCGAAACCCAAAGATGAAGAAATTACATTGACTATGTTATTTTTTAGTAAAAAGGAATTTGCCTGCTTTGAACGAAAAATTGATAAGAAGTATATAGTAGAAAAGGAAAATGGATTTGGAACATTGGTTACTATGCAAATATAAGAGAGCAGCAATGAACAGAGAAAAATGTATTAACAGAAATATAGCAATAGCAAGTGCAATAATAAGTGGTGTGAATATATTAACATTTTATAATGCATTTTATAAGTGTTTTAAATTTAAATACGTAGATGACTTTATATCATTATTATGTTTATTGTTTAGTTTAATGATTTTAATAAATGTAAAACAGCATATTAGAACAATAGAGTTTTGTATGTGGTATAGCATTTTATTTATTATTTTATTATGCAGAATAAATATATTGAATGACTTTTTTGAGATTGATTTTTTGAAAAATATAGCGTCTATTATTATTATTATAAATTTGATAGTCTGGATTTATTTTTTGCATAAAGTAAATATAGAAAATAATCAAATAGATATTAACAATAGAAAAAGTGTTATTGAGTCTGAAACGGATATACGTAATTATATATATAATCGAATCACTATGTTTTTTAATAGAGACAAATCGATTAAGTGTGATGATAATATAAAGAAATATTTGTGGATTACATTATCTGCGTCTTGGACAATACTTCTTTTTGGTGGGAAATTTATTATAGATATAATAAATATATTTACTGATGAATACAAATTTGGGATAAATTTTGTAATGGTTTATGTTATATTGAATCTTATATTTTTATTTTTTAATTTTGCGAGATTAAAAGTAATTAAATCTAATTTTGTTTATGAAATAGTTTGTGATGTGTCATTTGTTATAGGAATAAATATATTTGTTTTTACTCAAAGGGATACTGCTCGATTTCAAGTTTTAATACTATCCGCATATTTATGTTGTTTATATCTATTAAATATTCGTGATTTGTTAAGAAAAATATAATTACCATGTGACATATGAAATGAACGAAGCTGTATACACGAAAACTCATGTTTTTTAGGATGGCTTAAAAAATAAGTTTGAGAAAATAATGGACTATAACTGGATTTTATTGAAAGGTATGAGGTATTATATGGAAACAATAAAAATACAGCACTTATTTGGTAGATTTTCTATATTTTTCTTGGTGTTAATTTTGGCAGTATTTGCTGAGGGATATTCAATTGATAGGTTGTGCTTGAATATAAATGGATTTCCATTTATTTTTATGAATGCATTTATGATTGTAGGAATAGCATATATTTATCAAAAAGCAACAAGGAAATTATTCATAAAGGAATTTGAGTATGAGATATATGAAGATTTCTTCTATATTAATGGGAATAAATATGAATACCAAGATGTAATAAAATGTGAAATTCATTATTTCGATTATTTTTTTATAAATGTATTGTGTTTGCATATAGACATGAAAAACACTTCTAAAAGCACCCTTTTGTTTTATTCAGAAGACTTGGATGAAGGAATAGACTATAAAGACATTCCATTGTTTAAGTTTTATGAATCAGTTAGCGAACATTTGAGAATCAGCTAACTATTGACAGATAGGGGTGAAAGAAAATAATAGGCTTGCCAGGATATAATTAGGGAGCCTATTATTTAATGGAGACTATGAAGAAAAGTCTGTAAATAATAATCTTCTATGATAATGATTGAGCTG
>OGZR01000046.1_pt1 | contig 90014 bp, 88 predicted proteins | sample 1576851 | NCBI WGS metagenome assembly OGZR01 (sample SAMEA3541492, study PRJEB24748) | human gut metagenome | biome: human gut; feature: human-associated habitat; material: faeces | place: China | collected 2012
TGCGTCAAGCTCCGTCCAAGACCGCAGACCGGCTGGCATGGATTCCCAATGGTACCCGGCTGGATGTGACCGGGCAAGGAGACGGCTGGTGTGCTGTAACCTACGACACCATTCCCGGCTACGTCATGGAACGCTACCTAATCCTTGACGGAGAAACCGAGGAAAAGCCCAAGACGGATGCCGAGAGACTCGAAGCACTGGAAAACCAGGCGGCAGAGTTTGAGCGTCGTATCGCTGTGCTGGAGGGCGGAGCTGGCTGAATCCTATAAAACAGCCCACTGTATTACGAGGTAAAGGCTACCCCGTGATATCGTGGGCGTACATATCGGATGATCTTGCACAGTCGTGTTTTGCACGGATCGTGTAAAAGGTCGAATATGAAGAATGTCGAGAAATGGCCTTGCTATTTCATCGATTCAGAGCGATATATGTGCTACCGAAAACAAAGAAAGGGGCACAAAGCCATGAAAAAGTACGCACTGAATATTGATGACCGCAAGGTTCTGGTAAGCCGCCTGATGGAGTTGACCGGGCTTCATTCCCGGTACACTTTCATGCCGCGCTGCGCTTACATCGTCGGCAGCTACACCGTAGAAAAGGAGGGAACGCTTGTGATCGAAGACAGCGCTGCGCCGGAGATCATCCGGACGCTGCTGGACGAGGGCATCATCCGTGAGGAAGGTGCGGAAACCCCGGGGACTCCGGAAACGGAAGCCACCTGTGGGGAGGCCACGGAATCGGAGTGTGAAGAGTCAGATGAGACTGTGGACGGCACCGAAGATACCCAGCCCACCGTGGAACCGGGCGCAACTGCCGAGGAATCCCCGGAAGCTCAGGAACCGGTGGACGTGGATGAGCCGATGGACACCGTGAACGACACCGATGCGGACGAGGCACCTGTTCCGACCGAACAGCCGACCTTGCAGGATGTGGACGAGCTGACCATCAGCCTTCCGATGTCTGGGCATACCGCCCAGAGCATCCGCAACTTCCTGAACCTCATGTACAGCCGTGGCCCACTGCTGAACAAAGCGATGGGCACAAACTTCTCGGTATCGAACAGCCTACTGGATGCCTTGGAACAGGCCACTACCCGCACGGTGGATGAGATGCTGGATGAGCTGGAGGAGTACCGACTGGGTGCCGGCACCACTGGCATGACCGGCATCTGCATCACGGCGGAGAAGATCAGCCTGGCTTTTGCCGGTCCGCTGACGCCGGACAAGGTGAGTGCCTATACGGAACTTTGCTCCGCCATGAACCGGATGGCAGTCACTCAGAAGCGGATTCAGGCAAAGACCGTCAACGATGCCAATGAGAAGTACGCACTCCGCATCTGGCTGATCCGACTGGGTCTGAACGGAGATGAACACAAGACCCTCCGCAAGATTCTGATGCAGAACCTTTCCGGTCATGCGGCATTCCGCACCGAGGAAGATGCTGAAAAGTTTCGGGTCAAGGAAAAGGCAAAACGAGATGCCCTGAAAGCCACAAAACAGGCGGCACACGGCGGCGTTTCTGCCACCGAGGAAACGGCCGAAGCAACAGCGGAAGCCTCCACACAGCCCGACTGTTGGGCAGACGGCGCACCCCAGGCGCAGGAGGCGGGAACGTAAGCTCCTGACCCCTTATGGGGGCCGCCGGATAAGAGAGTGCTTCTTCCATCGTACCGATATTAACTCTGAAAATGTACAGTATCAAGTGTGTTTTTTGCCATAATGTACACGATCTTTGTCCTGAATGATCGGTGATTATTTGACCCTTTATGGCCTTGCTATCCTCCCCACATGACGGTAATATGCACATACCGCAAGGGGAACAGAACAAGACAAAAGGAGATAAACACCATGAACGATAAGACCAGAGAGCAGATCGAAGCCATGAAGATGCAGACCATCGGGGTCGAGGTTGAGATGAACAACATCACCCGCGAGAAAGCCGCCAGAAAGGTTGCCGAGTTCTTCGGGACGACCGCATGGTACGCAGCCAGCGAGTACGGGTACATGAGCTGGGCTTGCAAGGACCAGCAGGGCAGGGTTTGGAAATTCCAGCGAGACATCAGCATCCACGGACCGGAAGCTGAAAAGTGCGAGATGGTGACCCCCATCCTTACCTACGAGGACATCGAGACCTTGCAGGCAATCATCCGACTGCTCCGCAAGGCTGGCGCAAAGTCCAGCCCCAGTCGGGGATGCGGCGTTCACATCCACATCGGCAAGGGCAACCACACCCCCAAGACCCTGCGAAATCTGGTCAACATCATGGCTGCCCACGAAGAACAGATCGGCAGAGCGATTCGCATCGATGCAGGCAGAACCGGACAGTATTGCCGAGTGGTCGACCCCCGATTCCTTGACCAGCTGAACAAGAGAAAGCCGACGACCATGACTGAGCTTGCCGACATCTGGTACGCCGGCAACCACGCAAACTACGGCAGAACGGCACATTACAATGAAAGCCGATACCATATGCTGAACCTCCACGCCACCTTCACCAAGGGCACGATTGAATTCCGGCTTTTCCAGTTTGCCGACCCCAGCGACGGCAAGCAGAACGGACTTCACGCCGGTGAGCTGAAAGCCTACATCCAGCTTTGCCTCGCAATGAGCCAGCTTGCCAAGATGGTGAAGACCGCAAGCCCCAAGCCCCAGCAGACCGACAACGAGAAATATGCAATGCGGTGCTGGATGCTTCGGCTGGGCTTCATCGGGGACGAGTTCAAAACAGCACGGGAGATCCTTCTGCGGAATATGGAGGGCAACGCAAGCTGGCGCAACGCATAAGCGCTGACTTGCACGGGCACCTATCGGGCGGGCAACCGCCCTTTAGGCGGTAGAAGGAGGGCGATACGCCATGAAAAATGAAACCAGAGAAACCGCACCCGGCAGAACGTTCCGGGTGGTCATCACCGAGACCCTCAAACGGGTGGTCGAGGTCAACGAATCCGAGATCAAGGAACCCACGATGGATGAGGCCGTCCAGGCGGTCAGCGACTGGTGGCACAACGGACAGATCATTTTGGAAGCCGAGGACTTTGACGGCGTGGACTTTTCCGCAGCGGAAGGCGGTGAGGTCGGTGATTGATCACTTCCGGTTCGACAAGGGCGGGATCAGCAGAAAGCCGTCTCGGTACTATCTTGCTTACGGCAGCAACCTTGACATGGAACGGATGGGGCACAGATGCCCCTATGCGGTGCCGGTCGGTGTTACCGAGATCTACGGATACCGACTCCTGTTCAAGAAAAGCAAGACCGGGTGCTACGCCACCATCGAGCAGGACGCCAATGAAAGCGTTCCGGCTGTGGTCTGGTTGCTTTCCGAGTTTGATGAACTGCTGCTGGACCGGTACGAAGGCTGCCCTCGGTACTATTACAAGAAGCAGTTCCAGCTTCCCGTCTGGAATCTGGATGGGCATCGGATGAAGAAGCTGAAAACCTGCATGGCATACATCCTGCACGAAGAACGGCAGCTCGGCTGCCCCAGCCATGAGTACTTCGACTTATTGGCAGACGGGTATACGGAGTGGGGATTCCCGACAGATACATTGCACAGCGGGCTGTCTGCCAGCATCGGAAACGCGGCAGCGGTGGAGTTCCTCAAAGAAATCGACTGAGAACAATTTCCCCAATCCTGTGAGGAAATCATTGTGCAGGATATGATGCACATTGGCCTTGCTATTCGGGCAAAACAGAGGCATATATAGCATACCGCCAGACAACAGCGGAAACGAAAGGAGCAAGCGACTATGAACGAAAAGAAGTATTACATCGCATACGGCAGCAACCTGTCGGTGGAGCAGATGGCACAGCGGTGCCCGGATGCCCGCATTGTGGGACAGGCCGTTCTGGAAGACTGGGAGCTGGCCTTCCACGGCTGCGCGACCATCCTGCCGAACAAGGGAAAGAACACACCGGTTCTGGTGTGGGAGATCTCCGCTGGCGATGAGAAAAACCTCGACATCTACGAGGGTTATCCGAGCTTCTATCGCAAGGAAAATATGACGGTCGAGGTGGTGAGCAAAGATGCAGAGCCCATGACCGTCACTGCCATGGTCTACATCATGGAAGACACCTACGGCGAGCGGATGCCGAGCCGGTACTACTACAAGGTAATCCATGACGGGTACAAGGCATTCCATTTCCCGATGCACATTCTGGAAGGCGCACTGAAAAAGTGTGCGAATGACCCGAAGAAGGTAGAGCAGTTGATCAGGGAGGTGCAGGGATGAGATTTCCGGATAGAAAGACCGTAGAAACTCTGCGGACACAGTTCCCGGTCGGCTGCCGTGTGGTGCTGGACCGGATGGAAGATGCCCAGGCACCGACCTTGGGCACGCAGGGGACCTGCCGGGGCGTGGACGATGCCGGCAATGTGATGGTTTCGTGGGATACGGGCGGTAGCCTGAACGTTGCCTACGGCGCGGACAGTTGCCACCGTGTGGCATCCGAAGCCGGGGTAAAGGAATCACTCGACCACCTCGGTAAGACTCGACAGACAGGCCCACGTTGCCCACGGTGCGGCGCTGAGCCGGATAGCTACGACCACCAGCAGCAAGCCCTCAGCCGCTACGCAGAGATCATGGTGTGCAACGCCTGCGGAACGATAGAAGCGATGGAAGACTTTCTTGGGCAAGCAACACCGCTGACTGACTGGGCGATCGTGAAAGCGGGGTGGGTCGAATGAAGGTGCTTTTGATCGAGCCGATGGAACATCCGAAGGAGATCGATATCCAGCCCACGCTGGAAGAGTACTATAAGGTGCTGGACTGCGACTGCATCACGGCAACCTACCCGTGGCCGGAACCGGTCGCTCTGGTCACGGATGACAACGGACTGTTTACGGATAAGCTGTTCAGCCGGTATATCCGGGAACTGAGACAGCCGATCCGAGGCAGCTTCTTCCTCTGCGGGTTGGGCGAGGAAGACTTCACAGACTTGCCGCCGGAACTCATGGACAAGTTCAAGAAACGGTTCTGGAATCCGGAACTTTTCGTTCGCACCGCATCGGGACTCGCAGCCATCCAAACCAGCGACGGCACACAGCCCGAATAAAGAAAACGGCCCCTTCTGCCTAGGCAGGAGGGGTTGGCTTGTGGGCTGGTGGGGGCCTCGGATCATCAAGAACCCTTTCCCAGTTTACTGTATATTAGCTCTGGTTTGCAAGAATAGCAAGCCGGGAAAGAGCAGGATCTTCCACGATCTTTAGGCGGCAGAACTGTGTATATGGTCAACGGAAAACGAGGACAACGAGGAACAGCCCCAGCCTTTGCTGGGGGTTCCTTGGCGGATTCCCTTAAAGGAAATCCCGCATGCTCATGCCGACTTCGTAGAGCTGCTGCTCAAGGCTCATGTAATGCCATTCTTCTTCCTCGTCCTCTTCCTCCTCCAGTTCTTCGGGGAAGGGGTCGTGCTTCCAGCCGCCCTTGCGGTATTCCTCTTCGCGGATGTCGTTGCGGTCGAAAATGTCCAGCTCGTATTCTTCTTCAAGCTCTGCAATGCGGGCTTCGATGATGCTTTCGATCTCACTGATGGTCTTTTTCATGGTGGTTGCCTCCGTTTTCCGTGTGTGTTTTCCTTTCGGTGTCTGTATATTCGCTCTAAAACACATATTTATCAAGGCCATTTATCGACATAGATCCACCAAAGATATTGGCTAATGATCGTCGATAATATGACGTTTTATGGCCTTGCTATTATGCCGAAACGACGGTAATATGCACATACCGAAACGGAAAGGAAGGAAAAACATGGAACGCTACACCTACGAGATCACCTTCACCCGGCTGGACGGCCAGCCTGACGAGACCCAGCAGTACACCGATGAGGGGTTTGCCAGAGAATGCTTCCGGCTTTTCGATGAGCCGGACAGCGCCGAGATGTACAGCCGAATCCGCCTGACCCGCCACGACTGGGAGACCGGCACGGACGAGGTTCTGGAGACCTTGGAATTCTGAGAAAGAGGAGAACGAACATGAAAATGGAACTGGACAAGAAGCTGGACACGATCCGGCTCAATGTATTGGCCGCCAATTTTGGCGACCTTGCCACTCGCCGTCAGATGATTCAGGAGTTCGGGGATTACCCGGATGCCCTGTGGGGTGTCAATGAAAATGGGGAGAAGGTGATGCTCAGCATCCGGAAGAACGGCATCACCGAGCGAGTGTTCCAGTCGAATCGGTGGGTTCGGGTCAACGAATACGACGCCGACGGCTGTGAGGCTGGCGAGACCTACGAAGGACGCTGGGCAGAGTGCCCGAAACCCACGGTGCCGGAGACGGAGGAGGAACTGGAGCTTTCGGATGCCCAAAGTGCCCGCAACGATGAGATCTACAACGCTGCGTATGAATTCTGCAAGGTCATGGCGGAGGATGACGACCTCCAATGGAACATGGAGATCCTCGGAGAACTGGCAGACTTTGCCGCCGAGCTCCTGACCCGGCACGGCAGCCGTGTGCGCTATCCTGCGGTGGTCACCGAACCGGACGGAAGACAGTATATCGAGGAATATCACGGCGGCGCAAAGTGACACATTTTCCGGAGTGAAGGGCTAGATGATCGTGTACATTAGCCGCTTGCTATCACCCCTGAGTGACGGTAATATACAGTCACAAAAACGAAGGGAGATAAACACCATGACCTACACGAACATCCGACTTTTCACTGCTAACGGCATTCCGGAGGCACTCAGCAACCTTTGGTACGGTACCGACTGCTCGGTGGTCGAGATCCAAGACGCCATCGAAGATGCCGAGAACGCAGCAGACCTTCTGCGGCGCATCCAGAAGATGAAACTTCTGAGGAAGGTTGCCCTCGACCGGGAAACCGAACAGAAGGTGCGGTTCAAGACCACCGATTGCTGGGGCAATACAAGCTACCTCGAAATCCGCAAGTAAACCGGACGGATAGGGGCAAGGGGCTGGGAAACCGGCCTTTTGCTCGTGTCCGTCCAATGTCATACCGCCCGAATGTACACAAATCCAGGGGCAAATGATCGTGTATCATAGCCGCTTGATAGTGTGCGAAAGTGACGGTAATATGTGCATACCGAAAGGGAAAACCCCACGGAAAACACAAAAAACACGTTGGAGGATACAAAAATGACGAAGAATGAAAACCGCATCAATAAGCTTTTCGAGGAACTGGTTCCCACGAGCGGCAAGGCGGATAGCCTCGCCGGAGAACTGGTCAGAGCCACCGCACGGATCGGGTACCGATTCTTCAACGACGGCGACATGGTCAACCAGGGCTACGGCAAAGAAACCTGCAACCCCGCGGCCCGGTTCCTGATCGCCAAGGGCAACGCAGAAATCAGCAGCCTGACCGTAGCCCTTTGGGAGATCTTCAGCGAGGATGCCTACGAAAAGGTTCTGGATACCCTTGAGGGTGCGGTTGCCGACTACATCAAGCAGAACCCCGACCTTCGCAGCCAGCCCACCAAGGATATGTGGGATTACCGCGATATGGCGGAAGACTGGGACGATAGCTGCGATGAGGAAGAGGACTACGATGAGGAAGAAGACTACTGAGCAGAAAACTGCGGGGGCTTGCCTGAAAGGGCAGCCCCTTTTCCTGTGCATGGACTCTCAAATATACACCGATTCTGGCGTGAATGATCGTGTGATCTGCGGCCTTGCTATCTGCGGGACGTGACGGTAATATACAGTCACAAAAACGAAAGCGAGGTACACAGACATGAAAAAACAGACCTTGACCAAGAAGCAGCAGAAAGCCCTGCTGGACATCGCAAAGCGCCTGATGGTGGCGGTGGAAAGCCGAGGCGACCTTGAAGCACGCGGCTGCGACAGCGAGGATTTCATCGAGGTTCCCGTTTGGGGCATCCAGAAAGCCATGGAGGAAGCCTACCTTCTGGGCAAGGCGGAGAAGTAAGCCCGACACAGCCCCCACAAAGGGGCACAGGCGCAGGCCGACAAACTCCCCAACCAAACCGCACAAGCCCCACACAGGGGCTGTGTGGCGGGGTGGCGGGGCAACGGAGGAATGAGTATGAACGACGAAAAAGTCATGGACCTTATCGTGGACATCTACAACAATATGAATGACGAGGATAAGGCCGGCTTTACGCTGGAGACTGCCAAGGAGATGGTCAAGGACCAGATAGAAATTGATTTTTCTCATGGTCGTGAGCCACTGGAATACGACCCCCAGCTCTTTTATGAAGTAATCCGGGAGTTCATTGAACAGGATGCCGAGGACGGAGAGTGATGTACATTCTGCCCGGTATTCCGGGCAGATGATCGTGCGGTATAGCCGCTTGCTATCCTCCCTACATGACGGTAATATGTGCATACCGAAAGGGAAAGACCCTACGGAATGAAAAACACGGAGGATTTCACCATGAAGAAGCATCTGAACAACTTCCCGGAACACAGCATCAGCATCGAGAGCTACAATGACCTGCTCAATCCCTGCTACGACAGCATCCTGCAGTTTGGTGACCGGGTTCTGGTGGCTAAAACGAACTGGAAGGGCGGCGTGGAGGCTGCGGTTTACGGATTCGCTGAGGACCCCAGGGAAGGGCTTTCATCGATCGAGTGCCGGCTGGAACTGCTGAAGATTTCGGATGAGGTCTTCACGGATGCCGGACACGCCATGGAGTGGTGCATCCGGAACGCACACTGAGATATGGGCGGGGGCTCCCTGCGGGGGGCTTTTGCTCGTAGTGGCAAAACTTCCGTGTGCAGGATATACACATATCCGACAAGACTGTGGGCGAATGATCGTGTATCATAGCCGCTTGATATACTGCCCCAGTGACGGTAATATACAGACACCGAAAGGGAAAACAAACACACGGAGGATACAGACCATGATGAAGAAAACCAAAACTTACCTGACTCGCATTCAGGAGGCCGCCACCGAGCGAGACCTGACCGGCATTGAGATCGCCTTCAAGCAGGACATGTGCATCAACTGCGATGACCTTGGCAGACTTTGCCGGGCAGCCGAGGACAAGCGGTACACCCTGCGGAATAATGCCGAAACCCTGCGGCTCAAGGACATCCTTTTCCAGCGGACGAAGGCCGAGATGGACGCCTACCACGACATGAGCCGAAAGCCGGAAAGCTGGACAGCCGAGGACATCGCCCACCAGCGCATCCGCTTTTGCAGCATCTGGCAGGTCATCGAGGAGGCCGAGCTTACCGACGAGTACGAAGCATGGAAGGAAGCCAACCCCAACGCATAACGCACAAAGGACACACGCCCCGCAGGGGGCTGTGTCTCGTATCCGCCGTGTTTGATATACAAAGGACTTCTTCGGAGGTCCTTTTTCTTATACCAATTTCTGAAGAAGGGAGGGGAAGCCAATGGCTACCAGAGGCAGAAAACCGAAGCCGACCGCCATGAAGGAACTGGAAGGCAATCCGGGCAAGCATCCGCTGAACACCAGCGAACCGAAGCCCACAAAGAAAGCACCGGCGTGTCCGAAATGGCTGGAGCCGGAAGCAAAAAAAGAATGGCGGCGGCTTGCCAAGCAGATGGAAGCCATCGGCATCCTGACCGAGGTGGACATGGCTGCCTTCGCCGGCTATTGTCAGGCATATGCCCGATGGAAGGAGGCAGAAGAATTCATCACCCAGCACGGTTCCATCGTTAAGACACCGTCCGGGTACTGGCAGCAGGTGCCGCAGGTGTCCATTGCCCAGACGTATCTGAAGATCATGAACCGGTTTGCTGAACAGTTCGGTCTGACTCCCTCTTCCCGAAGCCGGATTATCGCATCGGATGGCAGCCCTGCGGACGCGACCGATGAGATGGAGAATCTGCTGGGAGGTGGTAGCTGATGGCAGAGACCAGACCGAAAAACTACCCCAAGCTGAAGGACTATAAGCCCAGCCGATTCATGTTGCCGACCTCCCACTACGATGCGGAAAAGGCTGACCGGGCTGTGCGGTTTATAGAGAACCTTCGTCACACCAAAGGAAAATGGGCGGGCAAACGGTTCTGGCTATTGCCGTGGCAGGAACAGATCATCCGGGATGTGTTTGGCATTGTGGACGAGCGGGGCAACCGTCAGTTCCGCACGGCGTATGTCGAGATCGGCAAGAAGAACGGCAAGTCGGAACTGGCCGCTGCGGTGGCGCTGTATCTGCTGTTTGCCGATAACGAGCCCTCCGCAGAAGTCTATGGCGCAGCCGCCGACCGTCAGCAGGCATCCATCGTCTTTGATGTTGCCAACCAGATGGTGCAGATGACCCCGGCCCTGATGAAACGCTGTAAGATCATGGCAGCAACCAAGCGCATCGTGAATTACAGCAACGCCGGGTTCTATCAGGTGTTGTCGGCGGAAGTCGGTACGAAGCATGGCCTGAACGTGTCCGGGCTTGTGCTGGATGAGGTCCATGCACAGCCCAACCGCAAGCTCTATGATGTTCTGACCAAAGGTTCCGGTGACGCCCGTGAACAGCCGCTGTTCTTCCTGATTACCACGGCCGGCACGGACAAGGAGAGTATCTGCTATGAGCTGCACATGAAAGCCCTTGACCTGCTGAACGGTCGGAAAATTGACCACACCTTTTACCCGGTGGTCTATGGTCTGACCGATGAGGATGACTGGCACGATGAAGTCAACTGGTATAAGGCCAACCCCTCACTGGGACAGACCATCCAGATCCAGCGCGTCCGGGATGCTTACCAAGAGGCACTGGACAACCCAGCAGAGGAGAATGTATTCAAGCAGCTCCGTCTGAATATGTGGGTGTCCTCTCTGACCCGATTTATCCCGGAACACATCTATGACCTCGGCAACCAGCCAATCGATATGGAAGCCCTCAAAGGCCGTGACTGTTACGGTGGACTGGACTTGTCCAGCACCGGTGACATCACGGCTTTTGTGCTGATGTTCCCGCCCAGAACCCCGGAGGAAAAGTACATCATGCTGCCGTTCTTCTGGATTCCGGAGGATACGATTCCCCAGCGTGTGCGCAGGGCATCTGTGCCCTATGACATTTGGTTCCAGCAGGGCTACCTGATGGCGACCGAGGGCAATGTCATCCATTACGGGTTCATCGAAAAAGTCATCGAAGAACTGGGCAAGACTTATCATATTTTGGAAATCGCCTTTGACCGATGGGGAGCGGTGCAGATGACCCAGAACCTAGAGGGGATGGGATTCACGGTCGTACCTTTCGGACAAGGATTTAAGGATATGAGCCCGCCCACCAAGGAGTTCTATAAGCTCCTGATGGAAGGACGTATCGTTCACGGCGGCAACCCCATCATGGCATGGATGGCTGGCAATGTGGTCGTGGACACTGATCCGGCCGGCAATATCAAGCCTACCAAGGCAAAGTCGCCGGAGAAAATTGACGGTATCGTCGCTGCGATCATGGCACTAGACCGCTGCATCCGAAATGAAGGACAGCAGCAGGGCAGCATCTACGATGAACGTGACATGATCGTTTTTTGATACACAAAAGCATGGAGGATAAGAATATGAAGTATCTGATGAGTGCAGGCTGGTGGCGCGCAGCAAGTATCCGCGCCGCAAAGACCATGTTCCAGACCGGTGCAGCACTGGTCGTGACACAGATGCCCAGCGGCACGGTGGACTGGATGGCGGTAGGCAGCGCAGCGATTGTGGCTGGCGTGGCCTCCCTCGGAACCAGCCTGGCCGGTCTGCCGGAGCTGGAGAAGGGGGATAACGCCTGATGACATTCTGGGAATGGCTGGGTTTTGAAAACCCAAGAGACTCTCCCCAACCTGAAACCCCATCACCGAAAGAAGGTCTGCCCCAGGTTACGGACAATGTCCGTGATTCCGGGCAGACCTTTGTGTTTGGCCGATCCAATGCCGGGGAACAGGTGGATGAAAAGGCCGCCATGCAGATCCCGACCGTGTATGCCTGTGTCCGACTGTTGGCAGAATCCATTGCCGCTTTGCCGCTACACCTGTATCGGGTAACGGACGAGAACGGCAACAAGGAAAAGGCAAGAGATCATCCGCTGTACAAGATCCTGTACCGACAGCCCAACCCGGAAATGACGTCCTTTGTGTTTTGGGAGACCCTGATGACCCATCTGCTCCTGTGGGGCAATGCCTACGCACAGATCGTCCGGGATGGCAAGAACACAGTGCTGGGTCTGTATCCGCTGCTGCCGGAAAACGTCGAAGTGGATCGCGATGAAAGCGGCGAGCTGTACTACATCTACCACGCCTATACGGATGAAGTTCCGGGAGAGCAGAACAAGGATATCTACTTCCGCAGGGATGAGATTTTCCATGTTCCGGGTCTGGGCTTCAATGGCCTGATTGGTTTCTCACCGATTGCCATGATGAAGAACAGCCTCGGCACTTCCATTGCAGTGGACAAGTACGGTTCGGCTTTCTTCAAAAACGGAGCCCAGCCGAGCGGTGTTCTGGAACATCCTGGCATCATCAAAGACCCGAATCGTGTCCGGGATAACTGGGAGGCGGCATACGGTGGTGCAGCCAACGCCCATCGTGTGGCGGTGCTAGAAGAAGGAATGACTTACAAGCCTATCTCCCTGCCTCCGGAGGACAGCCAGTTTCTTGAGACCAAGCAGTTCTCAGTGACGGAAATCTGCCGCATCTTCCGTGTGCCTCCGCATCTGGTAGCAGACCTGTCCAGAGCGACCTTCTCCAATATTGAGTACCAGTCGCTGAACTTCGTGATGCATTCCCTGACTCCGTGGCTCGTCCGCATTGAGCAGGGCATCATCAAGGATCTGCTGCTGGAGGACGAGCAGGATACCTACTTTCCGAAGTTCAATGTGGACGGTCTGCTGCGCGGCGACTACCAGAGCCGGATGAACGGCTATGCCACCGGCATCAGCAACGGTTTTCTGTCTCCCAATGATATCCATCGTCTGGAAAACATGGATCTGATCCCGGCTGACCAGGGAGGTGACGACTACTACCTCAACGGTGGCTATGTGAAGTTGAAAGACGCAGGACTGGCGCAGCAGAACAAGGCTGCCGCTGCCCAGCAGAATCAGCCTCAGCAGACACAGCCGGAGGAAGAAAACCCTGACAGCGATAACCGGCAGAGTGAGAGTATGCCGAAGAAAAGTGAAAGGAGAAGTAGATGAAAAAGTTCTGGAACTGGATCAAGGACAGTGACGAGACCAGAACTCTCCGGCTGGAAGGCCCCATCGACGAGGAATCTTTCTGGGGTGATGAAATTACACCGCAGATGTTCCGGGATGAGCTGAATGCCGGTGAGGGTGATGTGACCGTCTGGATCAACAGCCCGGGCGGCAATGTGTTTGCTGCTGCCGAGATCTATACCATGCTCAAGGACTACAAGGGCAGCATCACGGTCAAGATCGATGCGATTGCTGCATCTGCGGCGTCCGTTGTTGCCATGGCCGGAGATACCGTCCAGATGAGCCCGGTTGCCATGCTGATGATCCATGACCCCAGTACCGTTGCGATGGGGAACACCAAGGATATGGAGAAAGCTATCGAGGTGTTGAACGAGGTCAAGGAGAGCATCATCAACGCCTACGCATCCAAGAGTGGCCTGTCCCATGCCCGAATCGCAAACCTCATGTCCAACGAAACGTGGATGAATGCGAAGAAAGCCGTGGAATTGGGCTTTGCGGATGAAATCCTTTTCTCAAAGAAAGAGGATGAACCTGACAGTGACCCGGCGAACCCCGATAAGCCGGAGAAGACTCCCGATGAAGAACCGGGCGAGGGCGAAGAAAAGAAGCCGTTCCAACAGGATACGGCAGGGCACCTTTTCTCCAGCCGTCAGATGGATCTAATCGTCCTGAATCGTCTGGGAGTCAAGCCTGATACCCCTGCGGCTCAAACGGAGCCGCCCAGTGATCTCCCTGCGGAAGCCGGTCCTGTCCTTGACATGGACGGAAAAACGGAGGAAGGGGATTACTCCTATAACGTCCTGATGAAACAGCTGGAGTGCATGAAATGATGCGCCCCGGCTTTTTTCATGCCGAAAACACGAAATTCATGGAGGTACAACACTATGAGTAAGATTCTGGAACTGCGCACCAAGCGCAATACCCTCTGGGAGCAGACCAAGGATTTCCTGGAAAAGAACCGCGGCGATAACGGTCTGGTCAAGGCCGAGGCTGTGGAGCAGTACAACAAGATGGCACAGGAGGTCAAGGACCTGGGTACTGAGATCGAGCGGCTGGAACAGCAGGCACAGATCGAGGCACAGCTGTCTGCGCCCACTTCCAACCCCGTCCATGCCGATCCTAAGAACGGTGCAAAGAAGGATGTAAAGCCGACTGCCACTGCCGAGTACGCCGAGAACTTCTGGAACATGATCCGCAACCGTGGTCACTACGGCGAGGTCCGCAACGCTCTGTCTGTGGGCGAGGATACCGAGGGCGGCTTTACCGTTCCCGATGAGTTCGAAAAGAAGCTGGTGGAGGCACTGGAGGAGAACAACATCTTCCGTGGCATGGCGACTGTCATCCGTACCAGCTCCGGCACCCGCAAGATTCCCATTGCAGAGGATACCGGCGAGGCAAGCTGGATCGATGAGGGCGAGGAGATCCCCGAAAGCGATGCGACCTTCGGTCAGACTATGCTGTCCGCTTACAAGCTGGGTACCATGATCAAGATCTCCAACGAGCTACTGAACGACTCCGCCTTTGACCTCGCTACCTATATTGCCCGCCGTTTCGGTGTGCGTATGGGCAATGCGGAGGAGCGCGCCTTCATCACCGGTGACGGTGTTGGTAAGCCTCTGGGTCTGCTGGCTGAGACCGGCGGCGCAAAGGTCGGTGTCAAGGCTGCCAAGCAGGATGCTGTCACCTTTGATGAGATCTTCAAGCTGTACTATGCGCTGAAGGCTCCTTACCGCAAGAAGGCGCAGTTCCTCTGCAACGAGGCACTGGTGCTGCAGCTGATGACCATCAAGGACAACAACGGCAACTATATCTGGAAGCCGGGTCTGGAGATCGGCAAGCCCGATACTCTGCTGAACCGTCCTCTGAAGACCTCCGCCTTCATGCCGGAGATCAAGGGCGGCAACAAGGTCATGGCCTTTGGTGACTACAGCTACTACTGGGTGGCTGACCGCCAGAACCGCACTTTCCGTCGCCTGAACGAGCTGTATGCCCGCACGGATCAGGTCGGCTTCCTGACCACTCAGCGTGTCGATGGCAAGCTGATCCTGCCCGAGTCCGTGCAGCTCCTCCAGATGGCTGCCGGCGGCTGATAAGAGAGGGGGATGACCGATCATGGCACTGATCCCGCTTTTTGAAGCGAAGACCTATCTGCGCGTGGACAGCGGGGATGAAGATGCCCTGATCGGTATCCTGCTTTCCTCGGCCGAGCAGATGTGCAAGGATGTGGGTCGGCTTTCAGATGACCAGTGGGAGGCAGTCAATGCCGCTGACCGGGATGCCGAGAACGGGGTCACACCGACGAGGGAGCTGGAAGCCCTCCGCAGCACTTGCCGTGTGGCAATTCTGTATGCACTGGGCTATTTGTACGAGCACCGGGACGAAGCGGACCATAAGCAGTTGATGCTGACGCTTCGTTCCATTCTGTTCGCTGTGAGGGAGGGGGTGTTCTGATGATCGATAAGCTGAACGAGAGGATCACGATCCAGCAAAGTAAGCACATGACCGATAAGGTCGGAAATCATCGGAACGCATGGGTGGATTATTACACCTGCTTCGCCTACGCTTCGACCTTTGAGGCGCAGGAGGATGAAGGTGAAGTCACGGCCGAACAGAAAAGCGTTGTGTTCACAGTACGTTGGTGTAGCGAGGTCAATAAGCTGACCTCCACCGGTTTCCGGGTCCTGTTCCGTGGGGAGCTTTACGACATCACGTCCGTGGACCCGATGAACTATGGTAAAAAGACCATCAAGCTGCATTGTCGGCTGGAACGGAGGCAGAAATGAGCAAGACCGTGAGTATCGACGGAATGGCAGAAGCCATCAACGAGGGCTTGCAGGAATATGCGAAGCTGGCATCCTCCGAGGTCAAACGAGCGGTTCGGAAATCGGCAAAGACGGTCAAGGAGGAAATCGAGACCGGCGCGCCATCCCGGACCGGTCGGTATAAGTCGAGCTGGGTGGCGACCAAGCAGGAGGAATCCAGTCAGAGCCTTCAGATGGTCGTCCATTCCAAAGACCGATACCAGCTGACGCATCTTTTGGAAAAGGGCCACGCCAAGCGCGGCGGTGGGCGTGTGGCGGCAAGACCGCACATTGCTCCTGCCGAGCAGGAGGGGGTCGAGCTGCTCCAAAGCCTCATCGAGAAAGCACTGAAGTAGGAGGATGCCATGACCCACGCAGAAGTCAAAGCGATGGTGGAAGAAATGGGGCTGCCCTATGCGTATGACCATTTTGCAGAAGGGGAAAGCCCTGATCCGCCATTCATCTGTTTTCTGTATCCGAAAGCCGCAAATTTTAGTGCGGACGGCATCGTGTACCACCACTTCAATCGGCTGGACATTGAGGTGTACACCGATTACAAAGATCCGGATACGGAGGCAGCAATCGAAGAAGTCCTGACCGCCCACGAGCTTTTCTATGAAAAGAGCGAGGCTTGGATCGAGACGGAAAAGATGTATGAAGTCCTGTATGAGCTGACCGTCTGAGTCAGCCGCAGGGCTTTTTTCACGAGAGGAGAAAGCAATGGGTAAGAAAAGCAACAAGGTCAAGTACGGCCTGAAAAACTGCCATTACGCCAAGGCAACCTTTGACGAGGACGGCGGCGTTACCTACGATACCCCGGTACGCATCCCTGGTGCGGTCAGTCTGTCCCTGGATGCCAATGGTGATATTGAGCCGTTCTATGCGGACAATATCGCCTACTATGTCGTGAATAACAACTCCGGCTATGAGGGTGATCTGGAAATCGCCCTGATTCCGGAGTCCTTCCTCACGGATATCATGCACGAGGAACTGGATGGCAACGGCGTTCTGGCGGAAAACGCCAACGCAGAACTGGAGCATTTCGCGTTCCTGTTCGAGTTCGATGGCGACCAGCGGCATATCCGCCACGTTATGTACAACTGTGTGGCAAGCCGTCCGTCCATCGAAGGTGATACCAACGAGGACAGCAAGGAGGTCAAGACCGACACCCTGACCTTGCAGGCAACGCCGCTGGCAAACGGTAATGTCAAGGCCAAGACCGGCACCAACACCAGCGACGATGTCTACAACAAGTGGTACGAGAAGGTCTATGAGCCGCAGGCAGAGGCCTCCAGTGTGGTGACTGAGGAGACTGATCCTCAGGGCTGATAAACCGAGGCAGGGCTTCGGCTCTGCTTCCTACATTATTGTATAAGGAGATTTTCAATATGAAAAAGCATCGTGTATTTTCCCTGTTCACTGTCATCTTCGTGGCCTTCCTGCTGTTCCAGTCGGTGACCATCGTGCCAACCGGCTACACGGGCGTGAAGACCAGCTTCGGCCAGATTCAGGAGGCCACCATCCAGAGCGGCAAGCTCAACTTCACCATTCCGTTTGTCCAGAGCATCCATACCGTGTCCAACAAGCAGCAGGACAAGCACATCGAGGCACAGATCTGGGGCGAAGCCTCCGACAAGACTCCTGTGTATGCCGCAGATGTAATCGTGACCTATCAGGTGCTCCCGGAAAAGAGTGCATGGCTGTATGCCAATGTATCCGACACCAAGAATCTGGTCGGTGACGAGTTGGTGGCATCTGCCATCAAGTCCGCCATGGCCGAGCTTGGCCCCAATGAGGTCACCAACCGCACCAAGATCGAGCCGCTGGCACAGCAGAAGTTGGCAGAGTCACTGAACCAGAAGTATGGCGAGGGTGCTGTGTTCATCAATAAGGTGGTCATCAACAACATGGATTTTGAAGAGGCGTATAACACTGCCATCCAGCAGAAGTCCATTGCCCAGCAAAACGCCGACAAGCAGAAGATCGAGAACGAAGCCGCCATTGCCAAGGCTGAGGCCGACAAGCAAGTGGCGATCACCAATGCCGAGGCGGAGGCACAGAAGACCTCCATTGCCGCAGATGCTCAGGCTGAAGCCAACCGCAAGATTGCAGAAAGCCTGTCTGATACCCTGATCGAGTACCAGAAGATTCAGAAGTGGGATGGCAAGCTGCCCACCGTCAGCGGCAGCAATGCACTGGTCAGCATCGACCCGGCAGAGTAAGCAAGTACACAAACCGAGGGCGGGGCGGAGGCTCTGCCCTTTCTACATGAAATGGAGGATAAAGACTATGGCAGTTACAAAGAAAATCGAGATCGATGGTCAGATGGTGGAGTTCCGTGCCAGCGCAGCCGTGCCGAGGCTGTATCGCATTAAGTTCGGCCGGGATATCTACAAAGACCTGCGTTCTCTGGAAAAGAGCGTGGGGGATAACGATGAGGAAAGCTCCAGCCTTGACCTGTTTAGTCTGGAGATGTTCGAGAATATCGCCTATATTATGGCAAAGCACGCCCATCCTGATCAGGTGCCGGACACCCCGGATGAGTGGCTGGAGAACTTCAACACCTTCTCCATATACCAGATTCTGCCCCAGCTCATCGAACTGTGGGGTCTGAACGTCCAGACGGAGGTGGAAGCAAGAAAAAACCTCGCAAAAGTGAGCGGGTAATGACCACCCCACTCTTCATGCTGCGCTGTGTGCAGCTCGGTATCAGCATCGCCGACCTCGACTTGCTGACCATCGGGTTGGTCAATGACATGTTCACAGAGCGGCAGAACGATGAGTATCCGTATCAGGAGCTGGCATCGCAGGCAGACTTTGACCGGTTCTGACCAAACTTTCGTGCTTATATTGATTGCAAAATAAGCACGAAAGTCTGCGAGGATAAAGAAAAATCCCCCAGCCGTGCACAGCTGGGGGAGAAAGAAGGTGGCCCGGAGGTCATCTTCCCGGTCTCAGACCTCGCAAGGTTACCGAAACCTGATCACTATTGAATTATAGCTGATGGGGTGAAGATAGTCAACCGAGTATATCGTGTTTACGAACCCTCTTCTGGGCAAGTTCATAAACTTCTTCATCTGCACGAACTCCGATGACAATTATCATCATGGATGTTTCAGTACGACGAAGTTGGTAAACAATGCGCAGACCAGCGGAGCGAAGTTTGATTTTCATTAAACCTGCAAGACTGGTGCTGCTATGATTGCCGAGAGGTTTTCCGTAGCCATTCTCATCGACAGGAAGAGGATTCTGCTGAACTTTCTTGATTGCTTTTAGAACAAGATTGCGCTGACTTCCATCTAAACCTTTGAGGTCTTTTTCCGCTTCTGGGAGGTATTCGACTTTCCAACTCATTCGATTTCTACCTCGTCAAAACCGGAGAGGTCGTCTTCAGTGACACCGAGCCGACGGTTCATTTCCTCTTCGGAAATCAAGGTAGAAGGGTCAAAGTGCGCCATACGTTCAGAGGCGACCGCCAAAAGGCGAGCGTCATTCAGTTCGTCCATCAGGCGGACATACTCGTCAGGAGAGATAAGGACACACTCCGCAGTGTTGTTCTTCATGACAACCTTTGCACCACACTGCTTAACCTCATCAAAAATCTTGCCGGCAAGCCCTCGATTAAACTGGGTGATAGGAACGGTATTGGTGATTGCACTCATAACAGATGCCATAATTGTCAACTCCTTTCTTCACTTGCATTATAGCATGGGTTTGCGAAAACGTCAACAAGAACATCGACTTATTTGTTTACAAATATATTGTATGCAAGTCGGTCGGATTTGATACTGACTATAATATTTCTTTGGCCAATTCGCCTTGTGCGGATGGGCCTTTACTTATGCCCCGAAGGAGGTGGTTATCCGCATGGCATCCAGAATCGCAGGCATTACCGTTGAGATCGGCGGCGATACTACAAAACTTTCCAAGGCACTGGAAAGCGTCAACAAAACCATCAAAACAACGCAGTCTGAGCTGAAGGATGTCAACAAGCTCCTGAAACTGGACCCCTCCAACACCGAGGCTGTCACCCAGAAGCAGAGGATGCTGAAGGAGGCTATCGAAGCCACCAAGGAGAAGCTCACCACCTTAAAGACGGCGGCAGAGCAGGCCAACCAGCAGCTTGCAGATGGCAAGATCACGCAGGACCAGTACGATGCACTCCAGCGTGAGATCGTGGAGACGGAGCAGAACCTCAAATCCCTGCAGGAACAGGCGGCGGTAACAAATACGACCCTTGCCAAGATCGATGCTGTGGGGGAAAAGCTCCAGACGGTCGGCTCTCAGGTCGAGGGTGTGGGTAAGAAGTTCCTGCCGGTCACAGCAGCGGTTACTGGCTTAGGCACAGCGGCGGTGAAGACCGCAGCAGACTTCGACCAGGAGATGAGTAAGGTCGCCGCCATTTCCGGCGCGACTGGCTCTGACTTTGATTCCCTGCGTGAAAAAGCCCGTGAGATGGGTGCCAAGACCAAGTTTTCAGCCTCCGAAGCAGCCTCCGCTATGGAATACATGGCGATGGCCGGCTGGAAGACCGGGGATATGCTGGATGGTATCGAGGGCATCATGAACCTTGCTGCTGCATCCGGTGAGGACTTGGCGACCACCTCGGATATTGTCACGGATGCCTTGACCGCCTTTGGCCTGTCGGCTGCGGATTCCGGTCACTTTGCGGACATCCTTGCGGCGGCATCGTCCAATGCAAACACCAACGTCAGCATGATGGGCGAGACCTTCAAGTACTGTGCGCCTATCGCCGGTGCGCTGGCTTTCAGCGCAGAGGACACCGCAGAAGCCATCGGCCTCATGGCAAACAGCGGTATCAAGGCATCACAGGCAGGTACTTCGCTGCGATCCATCATGAACAACCTTGCTGGCGAAGTGACATTTGCAGGCAAGAACATCGGCGAGGTCACTATCGCCACCAGCAATGCGGACGGCAGCATGAGAAGCCTGAACGATATCCTTGCGGACTGCCGTGTGGCGTTCTCCGGTCTGACCGAATCCGAAAAGGCAGCCAATGCCGAATCGCTGGTCGGCAAGAACGCCATGTCCGGTTTCCTTGCCCTGATGAATGCCGGCGAAGGTGACATCGACAAGCTCCGTGGTGCCATCGAGAACTGTGACGGTTCTGCGGAGAGCATGGCAGAAACCATGCAGGACAACTTAAATGGTCAGCTCACCATTCTGAAATCTCAGTTGGAAGAGCTGGCTATTTCTTTTGGCGACCTCCTGATGCCCACCATCCGCAAGATCGTGTCGGCGGTGCAGGCATTCGTGGACAAGCTCAACAGCATGGATGACAGCACCAGAGAAACCATCCTCAAGGTGGCGGCTCTGGCTGCGGCCATCGGTCCGCTGCTCATTGTACTGGGAAAGACCATATCGACAGTTGGTACGGCTCTGCGAGGATTCAGTTCGCTGGCAAAGGGCATCCGACTGCTCTCCACCCGGGTGGGCGGTGCAACCGGACTGTTCGGTAAGCTGGGCGCAGCACTCGGTGGGGTCTCGGCGCCGGTTATGGCGGTCGTAGCCGTCATCGGTACGCTGGTCGCTGCCTTCATGCACCTCTGGAACACCAATGAGGAGTTCCGCACCGCCATCACCAACATCTGGAACGGAATCGTCGAAAAGGTGCGCGGCTTCTGCGACCAACTGACCCAGCGGCTCAATGCCCTCGGCTTTGACTTCAAGGATATCGTCGAGGTGCTGAAAGCAGTCTGGGATGGATTCTGTCAGGTGTTGGCTCCTGTGCTCGAGGGTGCCTTTCAGGTCGTGTCCACTGTACTGGGAACGGTCCTCGATACCCTTATTGGTCTGTTCGATGTTTTCTCCAACCTGTTCCAGGGCAACTGGAGCGGCGCATGGGAGGCAGTCAAGGGCATTTTCTCCGGCATCTGGAACGGCATCAAGTCTATCTTCTCTACGGTGCTGAACACCTTGAAGGGTGTAGCAGATGTGTTCCTCGGCTGGTTCGGTACGGACTGGAACACCGTTTGGGAAAGCGTCAAGGGCTTCTTTGAGGGGATCTGGACAGGAATCAGCGATTTCTTCTCCGGCATCCTGACGGGCATCCAGACCACAGCATCTACCGTCTGGAATGGAATCTCGGCATTTTTCACGGGCGTTTGGACGGGGATCAAGGATTTCTTCGAGGGTATCTGGAACGGCATCGTCTCGTTCTTCACGGGTAAAACCGGTGAGATGGACGAGAACGCACAGTCGACATTCACCGGAATCTCGGATTTCCTTGGTGGTGTCCTGACCGGCTTGCAGACGGTATTCTCTACGGTCTGGGAGGCAATCTCCGGCGTGGTCAGCGGGGTTATGGATGCAATCTCGGCCGTCATCTCGACGGTCATGAGCGTGATCTCCGACGACTGGTCTACAGCCTGGGAGAACATCAAGTCGGCGGCATCGACTGTGTGGGAGGGCATTTCGGGTGTCATTTCCGGCGCGTGGGAGGGAATCTCCTCCTTTGTGTCCAGCGCGGTTGAGACGCTCGGCTCTGGGCTTTCGACTGCATGGACGGGCATCCAGACAACTGCCTCATCTGCGTGGGATGGCATCAAGGGTGCGATCTCTACAGCTTGGGACGGTATCCAGTCCGGCGTGACCTCGGCGGTAGAAACGGTGGCCACCGGGCTGTCTGGGGCATGGGAAGGCATCCAGTCTACGGCAAGCACTGCGTGGGAGGGTATCAAGTCCGGCATCTCTAGCGCATGGGAAGGAATCTCCGGATTCTTTGGTGGTATCTGGGATGCCATCACCGGCAAGACCAGTGACTCGACCACCCAGATGAAAACGGATACCTCTAACGCATGGTCCGGTGTGGAGGCGGAAGCCCAGACCGCATGGTCGGGTGTGTCTACCTCCGTATCGACTGCCTGTACTGGCATGGCACAGTCTGTGACGACCCAGATCGACAGCATCAAGGCATCCATGTCGGCAGCGTGGTCCGGCATCGCTTCGGATACCACTACGGCATGGAATGCGGTCAAGACCAACCTCACTACGGCATGGACCGGAATTACGACTTTCGTGACAACCAGCCTGAACAGTGTGAAGACCGCAGTGACGAACGGCTGGACACAGCTTCGTTCCCTGACGGTATCCAGCTGGTCCAACATCCAGTCGAGCCTGACGGCAAGCTGGAATTCCATTAAAACGGCAAGCACCACAGCCGTGAACGCAGTGAAGACTTCCGTTACCAATGGATGGACAAACCTGCGAACGTTGACAACATCCAGTTGGAGTTCCATCCAAACGGCACTGAACACGAGCTGGAACAGCATCAAGAGTGCGACAACAGCATCGGTCAACGCAGTGAAAACTTCCGTCACGACCGGGTGGACGAATCTGCGAAGTTTGACAACGTCCAGTTGGAATTCCATCCAGACCGTGCTGAATACGAGCTGGAACAGCATCAAGAGTGCAACCACCAGCTCAGTCAATGCGGTCAAGAGTTCCGTCACGGCGGGATGGAACAACCTCCGCAGCCTGACCAGCAGCAGTTGGTCGAGCATCCAGTCGGTACTCAGTTCCAGCTGGAACACCATCCGCAGCACGGCATCTTCGGCTGTGAACGCAGTGAAGTCTACGGTTTCTTCGGGCTGGAACGGCGTGAAGTCCACGACTAGCTCTACCTTCTCCGGCGTGCAGTCGGTGGTGTCCGGTGCCATGTCCAATCTGCGCTCCACGGTCTCTTCCGGTGTGTCCAGCATCAAGAGCAACTTCAACTCTCTCAGCTCCATTGCTTCTTCGGCATACAGCTGGGGCAGTGACATCTGCTCCCAGATGGCGGCCGGTGTTCGTGCGGCGGCAGGCTCGGTCGTCCGGGCCGCAGAGAACGTGGCAAGCAAAGTCAGAAGTCTGCTGCACTTCTCTGTGCCTGACACTGGCCCTCTGTCTGATGCGGACGAGTATATGCCTGACTTCATGAAGCTGCTGGCAAGCGGCATCAAGAAGAATCAAGACAAGGTCGTCAAGGCCGTCAAGACATTGTCTGGCTCCATGAAGACCAACCTGAACACGCCCGTGGGAGACATGGGCGACAAGGTGAAGTCGGTGGTGAGTGGCTTTGCCTCTACGATCAGCGGCAGCACAAGTAGAGTTCGGTCGGCTGCAAGCGGGCTGGCATCCGGCATCCGAACTGGGCTTATGAATGGTCTGGACGGTATGACCAGCGAGTTTAGGTCTGTCTGGAGTGACCTTGAAAAGATCACCAAAACATCGGTTAGCAGCATGAGCGATGAAGTGAAGCAGGGATTCTCCGACATGAAGACCTCTATCGGAGACTTGAGCGACCAGACCAGTTCTCTGGGCAACGCGATCCGCAGCCTCGGTGACACCTTCAACTCGGATTTCCTGAAAGGTCTGGGTGAGGGTATCAGTAAGGTGGGCGATACGGTCAGTACTGTCACCGGAATCGTGGACAAGCTCGGCTCCATGAAGAGTACCTTCGGCAGCTTGGGCGAGGCGCTCACGAACCTCGGCAATGCACTGGGAACGGATGGCGGCGGTGGTCTGCTGACAAAGATGGGGAGTTTCCTGTCGAAGATTGGAAACGCCGATGGCGGGCAGATCGTCTCAAACTTCGGAAACCTGATCTCCGGGCTGACCTCCAAGATGGGTGGTCTGGGACAAGGGATCACCGGTGTTATCTCGAGGCTGGGCAGCCTTGGCAGCAGCGGAACCGGCATCTTGTTGAACCTTGGCAGTGTAGCGACCGGTGTCCTCTCCAAACTCGGCGGTGTCGGCAGCAGCCTGTCTGGGCTGCTCTCCGGCGTAGGCTCTACGCTGGGCGGTATCGCTGGCTCGGCCGGTTCTGCGATTGCGGGGCTGTTCGGTTCTGTTGGCACAACGGTGTCTGGTCTTGCAGCCGGTGCAGGCAGTGCATTGGCTGGTATCGATTCTTCGGCTGGCGGTGTGCTTGCCTCGGCAGGTACAGCACTGGCTGGTCTTGCTGGCCCTGCTGGTATTGCGGTGGCCGCAGTCGGCGGTGTCGGCCTTGGGCTGGCCGCTCTCTGGAAGAACTGTGACGGCTTCCGTGAGGGCGTGACCAACATCTGGAATAAGGTCACTTCTGTGTTCTCCAATGGTGTGACTGCCATTAAGAATGGCATCTCCAATGCGGCGTCTGCCATCGGCAATGTGGCATCCTCCATCTGGAGCGGCGTCAAGAACGTGGCTTCCTCGGCGGTGAACTGGGGCAAGGATGTGGTCAGCGGTATCGCTGGAGGCATCAAGAAAGGCGTGTCGTGGGTCGGCAATGCCGCCAAGAGCGTTGCAAACGGCATCCGCAGTTTCCTGCACTTCTCGGTGCCGGACGAAGGACCGCTGGCAGATGCCGACACCTATATGCCTGACTTCATGAAGCTGCTGACTGGCGGCATCAAGGCCAGCGAGGGCGGTCTGCTGAAGCAGATCCGGTCTATGGCCTCTAAGGTTCAGCAGGGGATGGCGGGAATCTGCTCCTTCAGCCTGCCGGAGATCAATATTCCCCGGCTGAACACAAGCGGTTGGAATCTTCCGCAGGCTGCTCTGGCCGGCGGCGGAACGACAAAGAACACGAATCTGGGTGGCGTTCACATCACAGTGAACGGCTACAACGCCCGGAACGATAACGAACTGGCACAGATCGTGGCTGACAAGATCAATGAGATGATCGACCAGGACGATTCGGTCTATAAGTAAGAAGGTGATGCGTATGGGCTATTTGCCTGAGAAAAAGACAGTATCCCAGTTTGATCTGAAGGGCAGGTTTGCACGGCAGTATCTGTCCTTTGCCGGGAAGTCCAGCAAGGACTTCCTTTTATATTTGTCCGGACCCGGTGTGTACGATTCTCCGGCAGCGGATGTAGAAAGCACATCGGTCCCTGGCAGAAACGGAGACATCATCAGCGAGAATGCAAGGGCAGGTCGGCGGCGGTATCAGAATGTGGATATCAAGTATGAAGCATTCTTCTTCAACGGTCTGCCTGCTAAGACCGCCGCAGTCAAGTCGTGGCTGCTGTCTCCGGTCGGCTACCAGAAATTGCAGGATACCTATGACCCGGATTTCTTCCGGATGGCAGTTTGCACCGAAGCGATGGAGTTCGATGTGACGGCGCAGAAAGCCGCCAAGATGGATCTGGTGTTCAATTGCAAGCCCCAGCGGTGGAGCGTGGAAGGACAGAGGACTGTGCGGCTGGAAAGCCGGAGCAACCTCATGAACCCCTTCGCATTCCCGGCACAGCCCATCTTCAAGGTCTACGGAGATTCGGGCGGTGTGTTGTATGTGGGCGATGAATCCATTACCATCCACAGCATCAAGGATTATGTCTTGCTGAACTGTGAGACGCACAATGCCTACAATGCGGGCGGCTTCTGCAATGAGACCATCCTCTCGGACGACTTCCCGGAATTGCCGGCTGGAAAGACACAGATCGCATGGACGGGCGGTATCACAGCGGTGGAGGTGACTCCGCGCTGGTGGACGCTGTGAGGAAGGAGGTGGAACGGGATGATCCCTTGCCTGTATGCATCCACGGAGGCAAAGTTCGACCACAACGGCATCGGCAAGCTGGCAGATGCACAGTCCTGCATCGTGACGGAAAAACGAAACGGCAGCTTTGAGCTGGAGATGGTATACCCGGCAGATGGTATCCATGCGGAGCAGTTGGAAGAAGGGAACATCATCCTTGCAAAGCCATCCGACACAGGCAGACCGCAGCCGTTCCGTATCTACAAAATCGCAACGCCGATTGACGGCAGGCTGACGGTCAAAGCAAGACACATCTCGTATCAGCTCAACTTTATTACGGTCTCGCCCTTTGCCACGACCGGCTGCACCGGTGCACTGGCAGGGCTGGGAAACCACGCGGCATCCGAGTGCCCCTTTGAGGTCTGGACGGATATCTCCTCCAGTGCTTCTTTCCGGCTCTCGGTGCCGTCCTCTTTTCGGAACTGCCTCGGCGGTATCGACGGCTCGGTGCTGGACACCTTTGGCGGAGAGTACGAGTGGGACCGATACACGGTCAAGCTCCATCATCACCGGGGCGCAGACCACGGTGTGCATATCGTTTACGGCAAAAACCTCATCGACTTTAAGATGGAGAAGAATATTGAGAGCGTCATCACGGGTGTACATCCGTACTGGCAGAATTCCGAGACCGGCGAGGTGACGGAGCTGCCGGAGAAGGTGGTGCTGGTGGAGCAGCGGTCAGTTCCGTACCAGAAGATCACGGTACTGGATTGCACCAGTGGATTTCAGGATAAGCCCACGGATGAAATGATGCGCTCCTTTGCACAGGATTATCTGAAGGACACAAGTCTGACCGAGCCACAGGTGGATATCGACATCGACCTTATCCAGCTCTGGAATACTCCGGACTACGAGGATGTGGTGGAAGCGGAGCAGGTGAGTCTGTGCGATACCGTCCATGTGTTCATCTCCAAGCTTGGTATCGAGGTCAGCTCTAAGGTGACCGAAACGCAGTACGACTGTCTGCTGGAACGGTACGATGGCATTACGCTGTCGAACTCTACGGTCAGCAGCCGGAACTCGTCTTTGACAACAGCACTGAGCAACATCCGAAACACAGCCAATGAAGCCTATAATACAGCCCTCCGTGTGGAGACCAGCATGGGTGAGCAGATCGGCGGCATTTCCGTGTCGATGGTCTATGACGGTACTCTGCTGGCCGGCCTGTTCGGTCTGCACTACCAGAACGTGACCGAGGTGAACGGCGAAACCGTGCGGTATGCCTTCAATGCCGGGTCACTGGCAAAGTCCACCTTTGCGTGGAAGAACAGCCCAGCGGGATTTTTCATTTCCACGGACGGCGGTAAGACATGGGGCTACGGCTGGGAGCGGGACGATTCCCCGGTCAAGACGGCGTTGCTGCTGGAAAACACCCTGCAGGAGCTGGATGAACGCTATAAGAAAGCCGGAGAACTGACTGAAGAACTGCTCGAACAGTTGGATGAGCGGTATAAGACGGCATCCGCCTTGTCCGAAGAACTCATCAAAAGCCTGGACGCACGCTACGGTACGGGCAGATAAGCTGTCTGAGGTGCTGCTTGCACAGTTGGATGAGCGATATAAGACGGCATCTGATTTGTCGGAAGAACTCATCAAAAAACTGGACGAGCGGTACGGAACAGCAGACAAGCTGTCCGAAACGCTGCTGGCGAAACTGGATGAGCGGTATGCACCGCCCATCAGTGCGCTGGAGGCAGCACCAAAGAATCCGAAAACAAATGCACTCTGGGTCGATACAACCGCCCTGCGGCTGAAGCTGTGGGACGGAGAAATTTGGCAGACGGTAGGCTATGAGCCGCCGGAACCTGAGCCCGACCCGGATACCCCGACAGAGGGAGGAGGCGAAGAAGATGGCAAACAGGAAGGCGAAAGCAGTGGTACAGACAACGGAGGAACCGGCGCAGGAGGCACTGGTGACTAAGTCGTTCACGGTGTTTCAGGACGTGGAACTGTCATTCACAGAGAACCTGATCCCGACCCACATCCCGGTCAAGCAGTACGACAACCAAGCCCGAAAAGTGCGGTGTCGGCTGTATCAGAACGCGCTGGAGTATAAGGTCAGTAAGGACACCATCGTCAGCTACTCGGCTACTCGGCCGGACGGTGCAGTGTTTCAGTATTCCAGTGAGACCCGCCCGGACCTTGTGTTCGTAGATGACGGTGCGGTCATCCTGACGGTCACCTCCTTTATGACCGAAGTATACGGCAGGTTCCCGATTGACATCTACCTTCTGTCCGATGAGGGAGATGTGATCGGTTCGTTCAGTCTGGTGTTGAATGTGGCTCGTGCAGCGGTCAAGAACGGCAAGATCGCCACGCTGACCTATAAGCAGGCGTTGGATGCTGCCGCCAAGGGCATCCTGGAATTCCTCATCACCGATGACGGATACCTCGTGATGCGCTCGGACGATAAGCTTGGACTGGCGCAGGGGTCTGTGTCCAGCACCATTGATAAAGTGGCGAAGGATATCGCGGAAGGCATGGTCACCTCGTCCATCAATATGGATGGACATTTGGTGTTCCAGAGCTGGGATGCGCTGGGTCTGATTTTTGAGATGGACGATGAGGGACACCTCATCGTGAGATACAACGAGGCGTAAGCCGGAAAGGAACTAGAATGGGAGAGTTTGTTGGCAAGCGAGTGGTACCGGACCATGTGGGTGTCTGGGACCAGAAGAAGACCTATGAACCCTTGATGATCGTGCTGGACGGCGAGACCGGTGACAGCTATATCAGCCGTAAGGCTGTGCCTGTGGGTGTCTCGCTGGCAGATGAGAGTTACTGGTCGCTGTGTGCCCATTATTCCGCACAGATGCGGAAGCTGGAACAGGACGTGGACGTGGATGTCCAGCAGATGCACAGTGATGTTACAGCAGTTAAGAATGCCATGAGTCAGGAGTTCCAGGAGACCCATACGGCAATCAGCAAGGAACTGGATGATACGCACAAGGCGATCAGTCAGGAGCTGTCCGAAACGGAACAGCGTGTCAATGAGAATCTGGAACAGACCAGTTCGGAGTTGACTGGCAAGGTCGAACAAGCCAAGTCCGACCTGAACACCGGCCGGCAGGAACTGAAGGATGCCAAGGATACGCTGAACAAACGGATGGACAGCATTGCCGGGGGAAAGACCTCGGATGCGGAGATTCTGGATGCTCGTGTGGATGCGGACGGCAACACGCATGAGAATCTGGGTGCGCATATCCGCAGCGGTTTCGAGAGCGCACGGGCAGACCAGGAAGAGGCTGTGAACCACATTGGCCGGATGGCTGCTGTCAGTGATGCCATGCGCACTGCGAATATGGTACACACGGTGGACTTCAGTGCCAGCAATACCTCTGGAGATGTCAAGGCAACAGCAGTTTCGCTGGGACATGGCGACCGGGCCGGGGTAATCATTAACGGCAAGCTCAAAGAAGGTGCGGATGAACGGTCGACCCTGTATTTTTCGGAACCGATGTCGTTCAAGGCTGGCACTCCCTATACGGTTTTCATCGATGAGACTGTACCCAAGGTGGGTTACGGCATCTACTTTTATGAGGTTGACACTGGCACCTGCCTACAGGTGGGCGGCATCAACCGGGGCTTTACGCCGGCCAAAACGGTGATCTCCACAGCTGTCTTTGACAACGGCGGTATGTTCCGCGCAGGCGTTTATTCGACCAACTGCGAGTTTGAAAACCATGAGATTCATCTGTATGTCGTGGAGGGCGAGTACACCCGGAAAGACTTCTACGGTTTGCTGACAGCAGTGGATGTTCCGAATAATGCTGCTGCGATTGCCGCTGTTCGGGATGATGTTCGCAAGAACAATCTCATCGCAATGAAGAACGTTCTTTTGAATGACGAGGCGGGCGAACCCTTCTTTACCTCGATGCCTGTCGGAGTTCTGAACTTCGGTGGGACGGTGCTGAACGGAAGACTGGGTCCGACGGTTGGAACCTATGCAGTCCAGTTTTCCAGCCCGTTCATGCTGGAAAAGGAAAAAGACTACACACTTTTTGTGCTGGATGAGCATAAGGACTTGGACTACTCCGTCTATCTGCTGGATGAGACCACATGGAAGGATGTCATGGAGAACGGAACGACCCGTGCATTCAATGTCATCCATAGTCCGTGCGGTGTGATTCCTGCACACAGTACTGGCAAGCATCAGCTCCGAATCTGGGCACAGCAGGATACCATATTTGAGAACCGTGCCGTGCAGGTCTATCTGGTGGAGGGCAGATACACGGAGACTGAGCTGCGCACCTATCTCCCTGCAAAGGAAGCATCCTCAGCCATGAACGGCTTGTCGGAGAATCTGAATGCAGTCAACCGTGTCAGCGATACGCTGCGCCGGAATAATCTGGTCCACACGGTGACCTGTCAGGCTACCGGCTCGGATGGAACGATCTGTGCGACTGCGACCAGTCTTGGCGTTCACTCCGGCACGGTTATCAGCGGCAGCCTTGGCCCGAAGCAGGGAAAGAACACGCTCTATTTTGGTGAGTATATCTGGCTCGACAAGGCTAAAACCTATACCCTCTATCTCCGGGCCGATAAGGAAATGCCGGAATGTTCTGTGTTCTTCTACGGAAGCAGCAAAGACGGCTGCTTGCAGGTGGAAGGCAACAACCAGGGCTTCAGCGTTCACAATATCCTACCCCAAACCTTTACTCCGGACGAGAGCTGCTATTACCGTCCGGGTGTGTATACCAGCCGTGATCTGGACTTCTCGGACTATGAGATGCACCTGTTCGTTCTGGAAGGTGTCTATACCTACGATTCGATTCGTGGTCAGGTCGAGTTCAATGACCTCAACGACAACTTCACGAGCATGTCTGCGGTACGCGACAGCCTGCGGTGCAAGAACCTGATCCGCACGGTCAACTATTCTGATTCCAATTCTACGACCGGTGCATCGGTGCAGATGATTGCAGATGGTGAGTGCGACCAGACAGCGGTGAAGATCGTGGGCAATATGGGCGGCAATCTGGCACTGAACAGCCTGCGATGCACGAGCCTTATGCAACTGAAGGCGAGCAAAGCCTATACGCTGTTTGTTCGGGCAGATGAAGGCTGCCCAACGCTCACGGCTGCTCTCGGTGATGAGGTGACCTACGGCTTCATCCAGATCAACGGGGCATCCGTGTCTGTGGATACAGTGAACCATCACTGCTATTCCTTTACTGCCGATAAGGACTATTCTTGCCGGGTGCGCATCATTTGTAATACGGCAACGATGTTCACCGGGCAGAAAATCCATCTGTATCTGGTTGAAGGAAGCTATGCCGAGGAGCAGATCCGGTCCTGGGCCGGATACGACGAACTCCTGCAGGTGGAGGAGGACGCCGACCAGAAGATTCAGAATTTGACCGACCGGGAAGATGCACGGTGGGTCTCCACCCATGACGGTCTGGAAAATATCCTGACCGTATCGGATCGCGCACGGAAGAACAACATGATCAAGATGATCGATTCCAGTGTGCGGAACAGTGCCGGTGAAGTCTCGGCAACGGCTACCGCCCTCGGTATTTTGGACAGAGCTGGCGTGGTCGTCAACGGCATCATGTCCGGCGAAATGGGGGCAGCTATCCTCAAAATCTCCGAGCCGATGCATCTAGAGCAGGGCAAGACCTACACGGCCCACATCGTGGACGACGACCCGCCTGTGCCTTATTCCATGTTCTTCTATAAGATTGGCTCCAGTGTTTGCTTGCAGCAAGGCGGCTCCAACCGCGGCGTTTCTGCAATTGGCAGTCGCTTTGAACAGATGATCCCGGATGTGACAGGCGATTACCAGATGGGCGTTTACTCCACTGCCGCTGTGTTCAGCAGCCACATGATTCATGCCTATATGTACGAAGGCACAGGCTGGAGTATGGATGACTTCTACGCATACCCAAAAAGCGATATACTGGCGGCGACTATCTCTGAGATGGCGGCTGTCAAGGACAGCGTCCGAAAGAAGAACCTTGTAAAGATGCTGAGTACGAAGGGATTCTTAGATGGTACGGGAGTTTACCGCTTGAATTCGATTGGTATGCCGGACCCGGCGGGCATTATGCTGAACGGCACCTTTGGTACGGCAAGCACTACAATGTACACGAATATCAGTGAGGTGTTCCATCTGGATGCAGGAAAGCCCTACACAATCCTTATCCGAGATGACGACAAGACCGTGGACTACAATATGACTCTGGTGGACAGAACGACCGGGTTTGCGGTTAAAGAGAACGGCGTGAACCTCGCTTTCAACGTTCAGAGATCTCCGTTTGACACGTTTGCCCCGGATGCGTCCATGGACGTGAGACTTCGCATCAACTATCGTAAGCAGATGACGCTCACGGATCACATCCTCCATGTTTATGTGTGCGAGGGTAAGTTCAAGCTCAGTGAGCTGCTGTCCTTTGCACAGGAAAAGAAAGAGGATACCAGTTTCCCGTATGCCAGCTATAACCTGCCGCTTCTGAAGCTGACAGGTTCTATCAAGGGAATCAGCAAGGAGAACAAGGTCAAGCTGACCTACACCTATGGTGAACTCACTGGCAACTGTACGCTGAAATGGCAAGGCGCTTCCAGCCTCGCATACGATAAGAAGAACTTCACGATCACCTTCGATGAAAAGCGAACGATTGTTGAGAAGTGGGGTGCTCAGAAGAAGTACTGCCTGAAAGCCAATTATATCGATTTCAGCCATTGCCGAAACATCGTTGCGGCCAAACTGTGGGGTCAGGCGGTGCGTACTCGCCCGAAACGCAACGAAAAGCTGTACGATCTGCCCAACGGCGGCGCCATTGACGGGCTCCCTATCATGGTGGCGATCAATGATGAGTATCAGGGCATCTACACGCTGAACATTCCGAAGGATAAGTGGATGTTCGGCATGACCGATGGAGCCAAGGAGTGTATCCTGACGGCCGAAACGCACGCCAAGGGAACGCAGTTTGCTGAGGAAGCTAAGGTGGACAAGACCGACTTCGAGATGGAGTATGTGCCGGACGAATCCAATACCCAGTGGGTCAAGGACAGCGTGAACACCCTGATCCGTGCTGTTATGAACTTTAGCGGTACCACCGCAGCAGATGTGGAGTCGGCACTCAGTCCGTATCTGGATCTTGACAGCGCCGTGGACTACTTTATCATTACCTCCATGTTCGCACTGACCGATAACCTCGACAAGAACTATATCCTTATGACCTTTGATGGCGTGAAGTGGGCGTTCTCCGAGTACGATCTTGACACCGCATTCGGTAACTGCTGGAACGGCAAGGTCTACTATAACCCGGATACAGTCACGACGCTCAAAGGGTTTGCCGGCAGCCACAAATTGATGGGAATCCTGTACAACTGCTACAGAGCACAGATCAAGGCCCGGTATGCTTCACTCCGAAAGAACGTTCTGAGCGAGGGTAATGTTCAGACAGTGGTTTCCAACTTCCTTGTGGACATCCCGAAGGGACTGTTGGATCATGAAGTGGTGTTGTGGCCGAAGATTCCCGGAACGAATACCAACAATATGAGCCAGATTATCAACTGGTATCGTCTGAAGTGTATCGCTATGGACGCAGAGGTGAATGCCCTCTGAGAAAGGATGACCTATGAATAAAAACGGTGATATGAAAGAAATTTTCGGGGGGGGGTACTCCTGAAAGCTGATTTTCATCCTCCCCCTGCTTGCGAAAAAGACGCTGGTAAGCCTTTGAGTAAGCAGAAGGGAGAATAAAATCATGGGTGAATTCGTAGGTGGACGCATTGTGCCGAAGCATTGCGGCGTATGGAATAAGAACAGCAAGTACGAGATGCTCAGTATCGTGTACCAGCCGGAGACGGGCGACAGCTATATCAGCCGCAAGTCCGTCCCGGTGGGTACTGCTTTGAGCTGCGAAGAATACTGGGCGATCTGCTCGGAGTATTCCGCACAGGTCCGTAAGCTGGAACAGGATGTTGATGCTGATGTCGAGCAGATGCACACTGACCTTACACAGACCAAGGCTGATATGAGCAGGGAGTTTTCGGAAACTCATACAGCTATCAGCAAAGAACTGACGGATACGCATACGGCTATCAGTCAGGAGCTCACAGAAACGGAAAGTCGTATGCAGGAGAGCCTGCAGCTGACTACAGAAACTCTTTCCGGCAAGGTCGAACAGGCCCAAACTGATTTGAATACCGGACGTAAGGAACTGAACGATGCTAAGACCACGCTGAATAAGCGGATGGACAGTATCGCCGGAGGCATGACCACTGACAGTGAGATTCTGGATGCCCGCGTGGACAACCAGGGCACGATCCATGCGTCACTAGGCGAAGCAATGCGCTCTGCGGAAAAGACACACGGTCTGTGGGATGATTGGCTTATCGCAATCGTGTCCCAGCTTCTGGATGAGGCGACTGGTCATGAGACAAGGGAACTGACCTTTGATTCCACGATTCGGACCTTCATCAATCTGAACGGCACGGTGGGTACGCTGGCGAATGAAAGCGACAGTCACTGGCACACCTCGGAGATGATCCCTGTTGTGGCAGGCCATGTGTATATTATCACCGCATCAAGTGGCTGGAAGAAATACTACTATGCTTTCTATGACAGCGACGAGAATGTTCTTGCTGGTGAGATCGCGCCGGATAACAAGTCCGGCAAAATCGAGAATCGAATCGTAATCGCGCCGGTTGGGGCAGTCAGTATGCGTATCACCTGGATTCAGGTTTCGAATTTTATGGGTAAGGTGGAGGAAGTGACTCGTTTCCTTTTCCCGACCAATGAACTGAACGAGAAACCTGAATCCAGGATGGTCGCGGTGGAGACTGGTCTGGAAAAGGCGAAGGCCGACCTGATTGCAGCGGCAACCGGGGAGCAGAATACGCTTCTGAGTGCTGCGGTCGTGGAAGGGGAAGCAGTTGAGTTCACCTATACTGCCAACAGGTGCATCAATGAAAAAGCAGGCGAGGTTGTACCGTTGTCAAGTGAGAACACGGCATTCCGTGTATCAGATCCTATCCCAGTTGCACCCGGTGAACTGTATGCCTTCTACGATGCAGACGACAAGGTGGTAGGCGGATTCCAGCAGAAGACCGATATGATTCGAACTTACAACGACCGCATTTCTCCGGTCCCGGCAACTGCCGCAACGGTACGCATCGCATGGGTGGAGTACAACCACTTCACGGGTATAATCAAAAAGGTCACACGAATCAGTTATCCCTCGGCAGAGCTGGTCGGCACGGCAGCAGAACAGGCGGCAGAGCGTGATAACAGAATCTCCGGCTTGGAAAACCATCTGGCAAGTAAGGTTGTGGATGAGAACTACGAATATGCTATTGGAGAAGCTGTCAAAGTTACCGAAAACAACGGAACGCTCTTAAATCCGACAACAGGTGCTAAAATGAAAGAGCCGACTGGCAACACGAATTACCGAGTGTCTGAGCCTATCGCTGTGGAACCGTATACACCGTACTGCATCAGTGCGGCCGGAAAAGCCGGGCACGGTCTGTATGCATTTTATGATGGAAACGGTAATCGCATCGGGGGCGAAAACAATACGACCACTACTGACCGTAAGATCGAAAGCAAGGTGGTGACTTCTCCGGCACGAGCAGCATCTGTTCGAATTGCTTGCATCAACGGTATGCAGAATTGCAGCATCCAGCCTATGACCCGTGGCTATTTTATCGGCATGAAGCCGAAGTGGGCGGGTCGCATCTGGGCTTGTCTGGGTGATAGTTTGACGGAAAGCAATAGCCGTACTACAAAGCACTACTTTGATTATATTGCCGAAAAGACAGGCATTAAGACGGTGAATCTCGGTGTCAGCGGTACGGGCTATATGCGCCGAAAGGACATCAACCGAGCATTTTACCAGCGCGTCAGTGATATCCCGGAGGATGCCGATGTGATCACCATCTTTGGCAGCGGCAACGATCTCTCGTCTGACCAGACGCTGGGAACTGTTACGGATACGGGTACCGATACGATCTGTGGCTGCATCAACGCAACCATCGACGCCATCTATGAACGTATTCCTCTGGCTCGGCTGGGTATCGTGACCCCGACTCCGTGGGTCGGCAGTATGCCTTCTAAGACAACCTGCGGTATGGCGAAGTACTCGGAGGCAATCGTTGAGATCTGCAAGCGACGCAGCATCCCGTGCCTGGATCTGTATCACGAATCCAACCTGCGACCTGATGATGAGAATTTCCGCAAGCTCGCATTCTCTAAGGATGGCGGTAACGGCGTGCATCCTGATGAAAAGGGTCATGAGATCATCGCTGCGTCCTTCCAGAGTCTGCTGGAACGGCTCATTCTTTAATACCCCACAGCCACACGGCTGTGTTTATATAGAACACCATTACACAAGGACGGAGCACCGTCCTATTTTTTATGCCCTGCAAGGGGCAGGAAAGGCAAGGTACAAAATATGCAGAATGTGATCGATAAGATCCAGTTCGCCTTTGCGGCACTGGGCGGCTTCCTCGGCTGGTTCTTGGGGGGCTTTGATGGTTTCCTCTATGCGCTCATCGTCTTTGTGGTGACCGATTACTTCACTGGCATTCTTGCGGCTGGCATTCGCAAGGAGCTGTCCAGTGAGGTGGGCTTCAAGGGCATTGCAAAGAAGGTGTGCATCTTCCTGCTGGTAGGCATGGCAAATGTCATTGACACGCAGGTACTCCAGAATGGTGCCGCCATTCGCACGGCAGTGATCTTCTTCTATCTGTCCAATGAAGGTCTGTCTATTCTGGAAAACTCCGCAGTCATCGGCATTCCCATCCCGGACAAGCTGAAGGAGATGCTGATTCAGCTGACCAATGAGAAGCACATTCCCGAAAAGAACGATAAGGACGAAAATTGACCTTTTCGGGAAACTTTCGGGAAAACAGGGTGCCTATTCTCGAAAAAATGTAAGCATTATAGGAGGACTTTTTTGAAACCACCTGTAAAATGCTCGAAAATCGTGCGCTTTATGAAGGAGTGTTTATGGGAGAGGGAAGCCTCTCCCTCATTTTAAGGAGGAACAGTTATGAGCGAATATCCTGCAAAGCTGACCACCGGCTATTACCGTGTGCGAAGCAACTGGGAAGATGAAGCATCCCAGCTCGGAGCCTACAAGTTGCTGGCAAACGCCAAGGCCAAGTGTGACGAGAACCCTGGCAGCTATGTGTTTGCTGAGGACGGCACTGTGATCTACCCGGCGGACGAGCCCGCAACTCGTGAAGAACTGGGCGAGGAGAAGCCTGTGCTGGACAAGCCGGACGAGCATCCTGCTGAGGATGAGTCTGGTAAAGCTGACTCCGTCGGCAGCGAGGAGTTCCCGCCCGCAGAGGCCCAGCCGGATGCCAATGCCTATGGCAAGCTGAAAACGCTGATGAACATCCGGGCTGAACCCGACCTTACTGCTGAGGTGAAGGCTATCTACCCGGTTGGTACCATCGTGGAGGTGCTGGAGGTCTGCGGTGACTGGCTGAAGATCAGATGCCCGGAAGCAGAGGATGGCATTGCGTATGTGCTGAATGCTGAGGGCGAGTATGTCTTTGTCGGCCGGAATGTGTACGAAGTCGTAGCGGGGGACAACCTGTGGCGCATTGCAGAGCGCAAGCTCGGCAGCGGTACCCGCTATACCGACATCCGTGCGCTGAACGGTCTGACATCCAACACCATCCGCATCGGCATGAAGCTCCTGCTTCCCTGATGCCCACTGAACCAAATCAACAATGCACGGCCCGGAGCAATCCGGGCTTTTTTCATTTGGAGGAAAAGACTATGGCTTATACGAACAGCCCACTTGTGGCATACACGAAACTCAGCCCGAACCATTCCGGGCAGAGGACCCACAGCATCGACCGCATCACACCCCACTGTGTCGTTGGTCAGCTGAGTGCGGAAAGTATCTGTGGGTGCTTCATCAACACGAGCCGTCAGGCAAGCTGCAACTACGGCATCGGCAAGGATGGCAGAGTGTCGCTTTGTGTCGAGGAAAAGAACCGTAGCTGGTGTTCTTCCAGCCGGGAGAATGACCAGAGAGCCATTACCATTGAGTGCGCCAGCGACAATTTTCACCCCTATGCTATGAACGATGCGGTCTACACCAGCCTCATTAAGCTCTGCACCGACATCTGCAAGCGCAACGGGAAAACGAAACTCATCTGGCTGGCGGACAAGAATAAAACTCTCAATTACACCCCGGCGGCAGATGAGATGGTGCTGTCTGTTCATAGATGGTTTGCCGCCAAAGCGTGTCCCGGAGACTGGCTGTACGCTCGCCTCGGTGATTTGGCCGCCAAGGTGACGGCTGCGCTTGGCACACCTGCTGCTCCTGTGACGACCGGCTTGCAGGCAACTGCGCTCAAAACTCTCACCGATGCCGAAGTCGTGGCAAAGGTTGCTCCGCTGTTTACGGCAAACCAGAAGCAGTCGGGTATTCTTGCTTCCGTGTCTCTGGCTCAGTTCATTCTGGAGTCCGGCTACGGCAAATCCGAACTGGCGCAGAACGCCAATAACTGTTTTGGCATGAAGAAATCTCTTTCCGGGAACAGCTGGGCTGGCTCTGCGTGGGATGGGCAGTCCGTTTACACCAAGCAGACCGGGGAGCAGAACCCGGACGGAAGCTATGAAATCATCACGGCGGATTTCCGTAAGTATGCTTCTGTTGAGGACTCCATTACGGATCACTCCGCCTATCTGCTGGGCGCAATGAACGGCGATAAGAAGCGGTATGAAGGTCTGGCAGGATGCAAGGACTACAAGAAAGCAGTGCAGCTCATCAAGGATGGCGGTTATGCCACCAGCCTGACCTATGTGCAGAACCTCTGCAGTGTCATCGAACGCTGGAATCTGACACAGTACGATGTGGCAGAGGCAGCGACTTCTACCAGTCTGTACCGTGTGCGTAAGAGCTGGTCTGATGCGGCTTCTCAGAAGGGTGCATTCCGGGAGCTTTCCAATGCCAAAGCGTATGCAGACAAGAATCCTGGCTATTCTGTTTTCGATGGCAGCGGCAACATGGTCTACGCGGCTGCCAATGTGCCCACATCTTTCCAGCCGTATAAGGTCCGCATTTCCATCAGTGACTTGAATATCCGCAAAGGCCCCGGTACGAATTACGGCTCTCGCGGCTACACTGGGAAAGGCGTGTTCACCATCGTGGAGGAGTCAACTGGCAAGGGCGCAACGAAATGGGGGCTTCTGAAATCCTATGCCTCCAAGAAGGATGGCTGGGTCAGCCTCGACTATGCCAAGAAGGTCTGATTGACCGCATCAGCCTCGCAACGGAAACCTATCTGACGGTTGCAAAGCAGTCTGCTTCGCGCTGGACTTCCCAACTCTGCTGGGAAGTCCTTTACATTTTGTTGGTATTGCTTCGATCTCGGCATTCTGTCAGGCAGATAATTTGTTGGTATTATGCCGATTTATCTTTGCGACAGAACTTGCTATTCGGGTCCATATGCGGCAATATACGACTACCAAAAGGAGGGCAACACGATGGAAGTGATGGTTGATCACAAGCGGGCGGCAGCATATTGCCGAGTCAGTACGGGAATGGAATGTCAGGAAGGGTCCTATGAAACTCAGATCAAGTACTACAAGGACCTGATTTCCAATGACCCGGATGAGGAACTGGTAAAAATCTATGCAGATGAGGGAAGTGGACGCACCACGCAGGGCCGTCCTGAGTTCCAGCAGATGATGCAGGACTGTGAGGATGGCAAGATTGATGTCATCTACACCAAGTCCATCTCTCGGTTCTCCCGAAATATGCTTGATTGTGTGACCGCAGTGCGTCGGCTGAAAGAGCTGGGTATTGCGGTCATTTTTGAACGGGAAAACATCAACACGATGGACCGGCAGAACGAGTTGTTCTTCCACATCATGGCGATTATTGCCGAGGAAGAATCCAAGAGTATCGGCGGAAACGTAAAACTCGCCATTGACCACTGCCATGAGCAGGGCAAACCGACTGGGCGTGTGACCTACGGGTATCGCCGGGTGAACAAGAAAGGCGAGTGGCGTATTGAAGAATCTGAGGCACGGCGCGTTCGTTGTGCCTTTGACCTTGCTGCCAAGGGCATCGGCTACGATGTTATCCGGAAGGAACTGGACGCGATGGAAAAGGCAGAAGGGACTGGCGTTTCATGGTCCAGAAATCGAAACCGAGTTCCGATGCTGTTGAAGCATATCGCCTACACGGGTGACTACATCACGGACACCTATTATACGGCTTACGGCAGAAATGGTCATCGATATAGCAAACGCAATAACGGTGAGCGCGCCCAGAACTATCTGGAAGGTCATCATGAACCCATTGTCAGCAAGGAGCAGTTCGATCGTGTCCAAACCCTGATGGGCATGGGACTGCTTCACTCTGGCAGGAAGAAATACACGAAGGAACAGCAGGAGCTTCTGAACGATCCCGGCTGGCAGTAAGAGGGAGGAAAGCGCATGGAGATTACAGTTGAAAAAGTCAATAATGCAGGACAGAACCAGAAACGAGCACTGAACACCTTGAATGGAGTGCGCGTGGCGGTTTATGCCCGTGTTAGCACGGACCAGGAAATTCAGCTTCACAGTCTGGATGAACAGATGAAGGGCTTCAAGATGAAGATCGCTCAGAATCCCGGCTGGGTTCTGGTGGATGTTTACGCCGACGAGGGCATTACCGGCACCAGCGTGAGGAAGCGCAAGGCATTCCTGCGGATGATGGATGACTGTGAGGCTGGCAAAATCGACTACATCATGACCAAGAGCATTTCGAGATTTGCCCGAAATACGGTCGAGTGCCTTTCGTGTGTGCGGCATTTGCAGAGCATCGGCGTCCAGCTCTATTTTGAAAAGGAAGGCATCGATACCGCAACGGCTGTATCCGAGCTGATCCTGACGGTCATGGCTGCCTTCGCCCAGGAGGAAAGCCGCTCCATTTCCGAGAACCTGAAATGGGGCATCCGCAAGCGGTTTGAAGAAGGCAAGACCCGCTGGACTCCGACCTATGGCTATCGGAAAACCAAGACCGGGGAAATCGTCATCGACCCGGATGAGGCCAGCATCGTCCGCTTCATTTTTGAAATGTACCAGCACGGTATGAGCATCCCGGACATTCTGGAAGAACTGAGCCATATGGAAGTTCCCACGGCGAGGGGCAACAAGAAGTGGACGAAAACCACCGTCAAGTATCTTCTTCAGAATGAAAAATACATCGGAGATGCACGGCTTCAGAAGTGGGTGAGCATTGACCACATTTCCCACAAGAGTGTGCTGAATGAATCCACGACCATGCCGAGCATTTACGTCAAGGACCACCACATTCCCATTATCGACCGACATGCCTACCAGCAGGTCCAACGCATTATGGACCTGAAGACCCCGCATGGCGAGTACAGCCGGTACCCGTATTATGACACCAACTTTGTATGCCCTTTGTGTGGGAAGAAGATGATTCCCAAAGCTCTGAAATCCAATGGCTACACCCGCATTATTGGCTGCTTTGACGATGACGGATGCCGTGGGTACGCGCTCAAGGTAGAATTGGTGGATGCCGCCCTGCTGGATGCATTCAACAGTCTTGTCATCAAGGGCAAATACTCGGTGGCCATGAAGCGGATGATGGAGATCAAGGAAGAAAGCCCCAAGATGGAATCCGTTCAATATTATTGGCTGAACGACCTTGTCGAGCGTGTGGAATTCGCAGGAGACACGATGAAGGTGTTCTGGAAATGCGGACTGTACAGTGAGAAAGAACTCCACGCGGTGAATGCCGCGGAACCCACCCATGTGGCTGAGATTTACCGGAACTATGTGATCCGCAAGCAGCAGAAGAAGAACAAGCCCATCGTCAAGAAAGGCAGAAAGTCCACGGAGAAAAAGGTGAGTCGGAAGACCGCCGCTATGCAGGCGGCGCAGAATCTCCGGACTAGAAAGCGGAAAGGAGCAACCGCCTGATGATTATCCGAAAAATCCAGCCCAAATGTGTAGCCGCAAAAAAGCGAGTGGCAGCGTACTGCCGCGTCAGCACCCAGCGTGATGAGCAGGATGAGAGCTTTGCAACCCAGAAGAAGTACTATGAGGGGATGATCAGTACGCACCCTGACTGGGAGCTGGTCAAGATTTATTCCGACCGGCACTCGGCAACGGCCGCAAAGAACCGTCCGGGGTTTCAGGAGATGCTGGCAGACGCGGAAGCGAAAAAGCTGGATATTGTCATCTGCAAGAGCATCTCCCGATTTGCCCGAAACATCGTGGACTGTCAGAAGTACACTCAGTGGTTTTCTACTCTGGGCATCACAGTCATCTTCGAGGAGCAGAATATCCGCACGGATGACCCGACTAGCGGCTTTGTCCTTTCCATGATGAGCGCAATTGCCCAGGACGAAAGCCATTCCATCAGCGAGAATGAGCGCAAAAGCTACGAGAGCCGCTTCGCACGAGGTGAGTACAACCTCGGGAATAATCGAATTCTCGGCTACGACAGCGAGGACGGAGTGCTTGTTCCCAACAAGGATGCTTGGATCGTAAAAGAAGTATTCCGCAGATTCCTTGCCGGGGAGAGCTACAGGCAAATCGCAAAAGGTCTCAAGGATATGGGCGCGGAGTGCTTGCACAGCAAGCGTGGGTTTGGTGTCGAAACGCTCCGATATATGATCTCGAATGAAACCTATGTCGGGGATAAGTGCTTGCAGAAAAAAGCCCCGGTTGACTATCTGACAAAGAAATCTGACCCCAATAGAAAAGCCATGTCCAACTATCTGTACGATGACCATGAGGCGATCATCGACCGGGAAACGTGGGACAAGGCACAGGCCATACTGAAAGAACGAAAGGAACTGGCAAAGGCAGGCGTATATAAGACCAATCGGGAGCATCACTTCCTCTACGGAAAAGTATTCTGTGGGGAATGTGGTGCTCCTTTTTTGCGCCGTACATTCAATGGTTCGACTCCGTATAAGGCGTGGAACTGCCGTAATCGCCAGAAGGGAAAAGGAGAAATCAAATGTGGTAATCGGTTCATCCGGGAAAAACAGCTTTTGAACCAGATTCAAGAAGAACTGGGATGGTCTGATATGGACAAAGAACAGTTTCAGAAGGAAGTGTCGAGGGTTCTTGTATTTGCAAACCATATCGAAGTTATAAAGGAATGATTATGCCCACTGGGTTTCGTTCTGCCTTTGCGGGGAAGTCTGCATGGCAAGAAAATGACCCAGTGGGCTTTTTTTCGTAAAAATTGGATTGCTATGTGCAGAAAATTGTTATATCCTTGGTGTCACAAAGAAACACACAAGGGAGGACGGAACAAGATGAAAGAACTATTCCCAGAACAGTATGGCTTGGCCGGTCATGAGCTTGCGGCGGCCGCAATGGTGAAGTTTTACATAAACGAGATTGGTGCAAAGGCCGAGCTTAAGAACATCATAGGAAGCGAGGTGGACGGTGCGGCATTGGCTGATCTGATTGACAGGGCAGCCGCCTACTGTGCAGAGCGAACCAAAGGAAGCGATGTGGAGGCACTGATGCAGAAGGTCAGCGACAGAATGATCGTGCAGAACATCAGCATGGAGATGCTGGAATTTCTGATGAGACTTTGTGAGGAATAAGAGCTTTATACATTATATAATATAAACACCCGCATACACCACAGAAGCACCCTCTGTTAGACGAGAAGGTGCAGCGTGGCTTATGCGGGCGTTTTTTGTTTAAATGCCGAGGCTATAGAGAATAGCTCTCAGCTCTTTCATGTTTCGAGTAAGAATTTTAGCTTCGGTTTCGTTGCAGTCAATCAGAAGTCGATGAACTTCGGTATTTGCGGTGGAGACCGAGTGAGTCAGACTGTCAACAAGCAGGTCGTCCACAGAGACACCGAGGGTGTTTGCAATGTCCACGATGGCGTCAAGGCTAGGGCGGCAGGCCGCTGTTTCAAGCTGACTGAGATACTGCCGAGAAAGGTGAACTTCATTTGCGAGGTCCTCTTGGGTGAAATGCGACTTGTTCCGAAAAAACGCAATACGCTTTCCAAGCAAAGGGTAATCAATAGGCATTTTTAACCTCCTAATTGACCCGCATAAGAGCAGTCCCATTATTGCGCCGAAAAAAATACATAGCAACTTGGAGAAAAGTAAGGATGCAATCTTTCCACTCCCTACAGTACTGCATCCTTAAAAGAAAAAACCTCCAAAATGTCAAGTGGGAGTTGACATTCTGAACAACGTGTCAGCTACCACTTGACAGTCAACTTACCACCGCCGATGTATAATGAAAATGAAGAATTCCCCAAAAACTGCGTTGGAAGGAGTACTTGTAGAGATGCGAGATGGAGCCTTGACCCTTTATAGCGAGGTGGTATCTACACCAGTTCGCTGGCTGTGGTATCCGTTTATTGCTGCTGGCAAAATCACATTGCTACAAGGTGACCCAGGAGATGGCAAATCAACAATGATGATGAATCTCATTGCTACTGTTACCACAGGTGGTACTCTACCAAATGGCGTCCAGCTGGAAAAAGCAGAAAAGGTAATCTATCAGTGCTCAGAGGATGGCGCAGCCGACACAATAAAACCTCGGCTGGAAAGAGAAGGCGCAGATTGCGGGAAAGTCGCTTTTATAAATGAAGAAATCGCTGGCGGGCTGACGCTGGACGATGAACGTATCCGAAATGCTATTATCGAATTTCGCCCAATTCTTGTCGTTATCGATCCGATTCAGGCATATCTCTCAAACGACACAGATCTTCAAATCGCTGGGAGAGCAAGAAGGCTGATGCAGCATCTTGGAATGTGGGCTACAGCTTATGGTTGTGCGATTGTGTTGATAGGACACCTTAATAAAAAGGAAGGCACAAAGGGCTTATATCGGAGCCTTGGAAGCATTGATGTTGTGGCTGCAGCAAGAAGCGTGTTGCAAGTGGAACGCAACCCTGGAAATCCAAGCGTCCGGGTGGTCCGTCAAATCAAAAACAGTCTGGGACCTGATAGCGCAGAGGTTAGTTTTTCCATAACTGAAGAAGATGGTTTCCGATGGCTGGACTCATCAGACGCGAAGAACGGTGAGGCACAGAAAGATAGTGCAGATTTCAAGACCAAGGCAGAAATAGCCTGTGCGTTGATAAGAAAGCTCCTGGCTGAAGGCGATATGCCATCAAAAGCGGTATACGAGAAGCTGAGCGAGGCAGGCATAAGCCGTAGAACTGTCGCAGAAACCAAGAAGATTCTTGGAATTCAAAGCTATAGAAAAATGCGTCAATGGTATTGGACGATAGACGGAGAAAACGGTATAAAGAAAACCAACGAAATAAGGTGAGGTCATGGGAGAAAAAATAGAGCTGGACCATAAACAGAAAATTCGAGATAAATACAAGGGTGTGGATGCATCTGAGATTGAAATTATACCGGCAAAACCTGTAGAGACTTTTTCTGTAAGCGGTGGGATTCGCCGAGTGGCAGCCTATGTTCGCGTCTCGACAGACAATGATGAACAGACATCTTCGTATGAGCTTCAGAAAAATTATTACACCGAATACATTACGGGACATCCCGGCTGGGAACTTGTCGGCGTTTATGCGGATGAAGGTATTAGTGGAACATCCATTGCACACCGCAAGGGAATGCTTCAGATGATTGAGGACTGTAAAGCGGGAAAAATAGACTTGATTATGACAAAGTCTATCGCTCGATTTGCGAGAAATATCATCGACTGCCTTTCGGTTGTGGATCTTCTGAAAAACTTGGAACCTCCTGTTGGCGTACAATTTGAGGCTGATAATATCTACACGCTAGATAATAACGGTCGGATGATTCTGACGATTCTGGCTTCGCTTGCAGAAGAGGAGTCCCATACAAAATCAGTTATCATGAACTGGTCTATTGACCGCAGGTTTAGACGGGGACTCTTTCTGACACCAGAACTGCTTGGGTATGATCGAGATGAAGAAGGAAATCTTGTGATAAACCAAGATGAAGCCAGCACTGTAAAAGTGATTTATTACCTGTATTTGAATGGATTTTCACTTAAGGAAATTGCGGATACGCTGACGAGTTTTAGGCGTAAAACGAAAGCTGGAAATGTAGAGTGGAGCGCAGGCGCACTTGCGGGAATAATCGCTAATGAGCGGCATTGCGGCGATATCCTTGGCCGAAAAACATATACGCCTAATTTTTTGACACATAAGGCAAAAAAGAATAAAGGCGAGCGTACACAATATAGGCGGCAGGATCATCATGAGCCGATTGTTTCTCGAACTGTGTATGCAGCGGCAAATTTCCTTCGGGCCTCTCGTGCCTATGCGAAGAAAGCCAGACCCTTACCAGTTCTTAGTGTCGTTGACAATGGTATTCTCCGTGGATATGTTCCGCTGGATAAGGATTGGACTGGATTTTCAACAGATGAGATTCAAAAGGCTTCAGAAAGTGTTATGTGTGATTCGGCAGAGGTGCAGTTGGCAGAGGACAAAACTGGACTTGATATGCGGGGCTATGAAGTGGTCAGATCCCAGTATTTTGCTACTTTGCAGAATGCCGCAATGACGATAGCTAACGGGAAAATCAGCTTTAACACGGCGTGCCTCAAAAAGTTCGAGGACGTTGAATATGTAGAACTCCTGCTGAATTCCGTGAGCCGGTGCATTGCTGTACGTCCATGCGAAAAAGATAATCCCAATGCTATCCACTGGGGAAAACTCCGCGAAGATCGGTGGTGTACACTCTCTAAATCTTGCAGAGGGTTGGCAAAGACTCTGTTTGACATTATGGAGTGGGATGAAAGCCTGAAATACCGATTTCGTGGGGACTACATTGAAAACGAAGGTCAGAAGGTGATGCTGTTTCGGTTGGACGAACCTGAAATGGTAAAAACCGAAAATATTGTCCTTCCGCCTACAGAAGCGGAAGCCGATGGCCAAGAGAAAACCGAAGAAAAAACAGTAAGGCAGACAATTTACATTTTGCCTCCAGAATGGGAAAACACATTCGGTAGACCGATTGATAGAATTGCAGAAGTGCGTCTGCTAGAGCAAGAACACTATGCAGGAGACTGGGATGTTTTGCGGCCAGCAAAGGAGCTGGTTGAATATAGCACATTGACCTCGGATGATCTTGAAGAGTTATTACATGAAGCGCGAACAATAATAGAAAGGTGGCCTATCCCAAATGAACATGAACCAGGAGAATCAGCAGACAATAGAACTGAGTCCAGAGCAGATGTCGGAACGGGAACAGAGGAGAACTGAAATCGAGCAGACTTTTGATTATGAGGGCTATCAGGTGGCGCGTCGGGAGCTTTTTGCCCATCTCCGGGACCCAGCAATCGTGATCAGGAAGGACAGCGTTACATTTAATACTGCCTGCATAGCCGGTCTGGAAGATGTGGTCTACGTCAACATCATGTTCAACAGCACCTTGAAGCGGCTTGTGGTCAAAGGCTGCAATGAGAATGACAAGGATGCTCTGCGCTGGTGCGTTGCAAAGCCGGATAAGCGCAAGAGCAGAAAAATGTCGTGCCGCCTTTTCGCGGAGCTGCTCTATAAAGAGATGGGCTGGGCAAGCGACTGCCGATACAAGATCCTCGGCTACCGTATCGAGTTTGAAGGTGAGTCACTTTATGTGTTTGACCTCATTGCCGCCGAGGTGTTCCATGAGCGTAAGAAGAAGCAGTCTGATGAAGTGATGCCAACGGAGGCGTCGGCTGAAAACAATGAAGAAATGCAACCTGTAAACACCCGAAAGGGATACTATCCGGATGATATTGCGGGTTCTTTTGGTGTGCCTGTTGAGCAGCATCGGCAAGAATCAGAAGTCCGGCAGATGGACGGCTATGTTTCAGTTGGAATGCTCACAGGGCTTCCCGGCCAGCAACAGAATACTTAAAAAATCCTGTTTTTGCACCAAGGGGGTAGTCTACCCTTTTTTAGAGAGGAGGAACATCAATGCCTGAGAAGCAGACAAACACATGGCAGCAGAATATGCTGGGACTTACATTTCGGTATGCGGACGGTCGCATATCGGTTTTCAAGAGTGCCCTTGAAGCGATTGGACGACCGGAGTTTTATCATTTCCTCTACAACCCGGCCAAGCAGATGTTTGCGATCCAAGCCTGTGGGATAGACGAGGAGGGAGCAAATCGCCTTCCAAAGCATAGCACGGATAACCGGTATGAAATAAAAAGCAAGGGTCTTGTGCGCCTGATTTATCAAAGCTGTGGTTGGGACAGGACAAGGTCGTACAGGTTGCCAGGGGTCGAATATCCGCAGCACCGGCTGGTGAATTATGATTTGAGCCGGGCCATTCCAATCTTTGAAGGAAGAATCGACAAGGAAGCACAGGAGGCGCAGAGAGGGGAGAAAGCTCTCAAAGCGTAATGGCGCAGAGAAGAAAAAGTTAGGCTCTGTGGTCACAGAAAAAATGAATAGAAATGAAGCAGCCCACCAGGTCGCTTTCCAAGAAGCTGAGAGATCAGCAGGATGGAAAAGTGACCCGGTGGGCTATTTTTATTCCTTATTGCATCGTGCCTGAAATGAAATCAGGCGGGGTGTTTATACCTGATGCCACCAATCTTCACAGGCGAACAGGAGCGGGCGAAAAATGATTGCCGTGTGTCCAAGGTGGTGGCAGGGGGTGTTTATTCCTGATTACACTCAATGCCGACCGCTCAGGGGCGGACATACCATATATATGGCGAGAAAGTGTGCCGAAATCAATATATTGCGGTTTGCTCTGCGACCAGCGTTGAATCCTGTTTATGCCTGAAAGTACCGAGGGAGTTTCTGAGGGTCAAACCACTGCAATGAGTGGTGAAAACAACTGAATATCGATGATTTTTACTGACTCTTTGAGGGCGAAAATTGACGCTCTTCTAGAATGTGCTGTCAGGAATAAACAAGGGGTTTCGATGACAATATCATCGAAACTTTCAACCCGGTCATGGAGATGCCATCAGGCATAAATATGGGAGCTTTCAGTGAAAAGCAGGGTGCTGTCAGGAATAAATTGATGAGCTTCCATAGCGATATGAGTGATTTCGGGCATAAACACATGGATTCCTGTGGCGAGATGATGGTGTCATCAGGAATAAAGACGAGAGTTTCCATGGTGATGAAAAAGTCATCATGGCGTAGAGGGTTTACATAACTGTGACGCATAGCTTTGCTGATGTGGCTATTTAATAAGGAAGATAAAAGAGTTTAGAGGTTGATTGTAGATTTATGAGGATACTGATTCATACTGACGAGTACTATCCCACAGCTCAAGCGTGTTCTTATCGAATGCGCACGATGGCAGATGCGTTCATCGATCAAGGCGATGAGGTTGTGGTGATTGCCAGCTCTACAAATAAGGGAAATGGAAAGATTGAGCCGAGAAGGGAAAAAATCTTGTACTCTCCGGCAATTCGCATGAAGAAAAAGACAACTGTAATGCGGATGCTTAATAATCTCAGTTTCGGCTTTACATCGATTTTCACTGCATTAAAAGCTGGCAAGGTAGATGTGGTCATCACTACATCGCCCCCTCCGCTGGTTAGTATCCCTGGATGGATTATTGCAAAGTGCAAAGGCGCAAAGCTTGTTTATGATGTGCGCGACATCTGGCCGGATGTCGCACTTGAGATGGGTAGCTTTGTTGAAGGCAGTATTTACTGCAAGGTGTTCAGAGCAATCACACGCTTTATGTACAAGCACTCTGACTGGGTGACTACAGTTTCACCTGGTAAGGTTGAAAAAATCAAAAGCCATGTGATTTCTGTGGGTGGCAAAAAAGGTGGCCCGGATCATGTCGACAAGGTGAAGCTGGTCGGCAATGGCTTTGATGAGAGCGTGGAGAACAGCTATATAGACAAAGAGTTGATTGCCCAGTATGAGCTGGATAAGAGGTTCACCTGTGTCTATGTCGGCAATATCGGTTTGGCGCAGGGATTGGGAGCTTTGCTGGATATGGCAGAGCAGTCTAAGCACAAAGAAGTCCAGTTCCTTTTATTTGGTAAGGGCGCAGAAAAGGAGGTGCTGGAGCAGCAAGCTAAAGAGCGTGGGCTGGACAATGTCCACTTCTGTGGCGTCCTCCCGCACGAGAAAGTCTTTACGCTGCTGTCTTATGCCAAGATGAGCTTTATCCCGCTGAAGAACTCCAACATGAAGGACAGCATCCCTACAAAAGTGTACGAGGCACTGGGAATTGGCTGTCCGGTACTCCTCGTTGCAGAGGGTGATTCGTGCGATATCGTAAATGAGTCTGAAATGGGCAGATGTGTTTCGCCGGATCATACAAAAGAGCTTGCAGGAGTTTTCGATGAAATGGTCGAGAACTATTCAAAATACAGTGAGCATCGCGCTGAAGCAAGAAATTTGATGCATAAGAAATACTCGCGGCAACAGATCGCAATTGCTTTTGAAAAACAGCTACACGAATCGCTAAAGTAAAAGACGGAGGAAAGAAAAATGGTTAACGTAATTGGTTTGGGCTACATTGGTCTACCTACTGCTTTGATGATGGCTTCCCACGGTGTGGAAGTTATCGGCACTGACTACAATAAGGAACTGGTGGCAACCTTGAATGCGGGTAAGACCACTTTTAAGGAAAAGGGACTGGATGAACTGTTCCAGAATGCTCTGGCAGCCGGCGTGAAGTTCACCACCGAGTATCAGGTTACCGATACCTACATTGTGTCCGTTCCTACTCCGTATGACAAGTTCAGCAAGAAAGTTGATGCCTGCTACGTTGTCGAGGCCGTGAAGGATGTCATGCGTGTCTGTCCCAAGGGAGCAACGGTTGTCGTGGAGTCTACTGTTTCTCCCGGAACCATCGACAAGTATGTCCGCCCTGTGATTGAGGCAAATGGCTTTAAGATTGGTGAGGACATCAACCTTGTCCATGCCCCGGAACGTATCATTCCCGGAAACATGGTTTACGAGCTGCTGCACAACAACCGCACCATTGGCGCAGATGATAAAGCCATCGGCGAGAAGGTGAAGAAGCTCTATTCTTCTTTCTGCCAGGGTGAGATTGTTGTTACCGATATCCGTACTGCCGAAATGACTAAGGTCGTTGAGAACACTTTCCGTGCGGTCAATATTGCCTTTGCAAATGAGCTGGCGAAGATCTGCCGTCATGACAACATGGATGTCTATGAGATCATCAAGATCTGCAATATGCATCCTCGCGTAAATATCCTGCAGCCGGGTCCTGGTGTTGGCGGTCACTGCATCAGCGTTGATCCGTGGTTCCTCGTTGGCGACTATCCCTCTCTGGCAAAGGTTATCGACGAGTCTATGAAGACCAACGATGGCATGCCTGATTTCGTGTTGAATCGTATCTATGAGATCATGAAGGAAAAGAGTCTGACCGATGTGAGCCGTGTCGGTCTGTATGGTCTGACCTATAAAGAGAATGTCGATGATATGCGTGAGTCTCCGACGCTGCAGCTGCTGGAGAGCCAGGAGCGCCATTTGGCAACCGGTCTGAAGGTCTATGATCCGTTCATTACCAAGGATGTGGTCAAGAACCAGTACCACGATCTTGACGCTTTCCTCGCAGATGTCGATATGGTCGTTATCATGGTCAAGCACACTGAGATTCGTGAGAACGTGGACAAGCTGGCTGGCAAGGTTGTTCTGGACTGCCACAATGTCATTGATCTTCCGGGCGTGTATCACATTTAAGAGAAAGTTTTAAGCAAAGGAGAGTATATGGCAACAAGGAAAAGATGGGTTGACCAAGTTCGTGCTCTTGCAATGATTCTAATTGTTCTGGGACACTCGCTTGGTCAAACTGGTGGGGAAGGTGGAACCATATATAATTGGTTATACCTTTTCCATGTTCCACTTTGTGTTGTCCTCTCTGGCTTCCTTTTTTCACCTCGCAATACACTTTCTGACGGAAAAAGATATGTAAAGAAAGTATTGCTGCATGAATATGTACCTTATTTGATTTGGGGTGCTTTAAGCATTGTGGTATACCTCGTTTTGATGTGTAGAAATAATTCTGCAATAAGAATCGGGGGTGGGGGTGCTACGCAATTGGACTCCTGTATGGTAATGGAAGCCTAGGACGTAGTTCAACATCAAGTGGTTTGATGGTTTGGAATTCACCAATGTGGTATTTACCGTTCATTGTAGTCACAGAAATTTTAGCATGTGCTATCAGCAAACTATTCAATAAGATTAGTGGGAAAGTGATACTACTTCTTGCTGTATGTGTTGGAACGCTGAGTTATTATCTGCTGAGACTACATTCACTATTTATGGAACTAGAAACGGTGATTTACCTATTTCCATTTTTTGTCCTTGGCTTTCTATTAAAGGACATTGATTTTCTGAAGCATAGATGTGATCCAGTAGTAGGAATTATGTTGATACTTGCTGGTAGTGCATTGGGAAAATTCAATGGTGCTCCCGGATACCTGTCAGATACATACAACAACTATCTTCTGTTTTTGATCTCTACATTCTGTATTTGTATAGGAATAATTTCACTTGTTCAGTGGGCAGATATCAAGTGCAGTACAGTAGAGTATATTGGGAAGAATACGCTTGTGATATTGGTGGCGCACAAATTTCCAATAATGTTTTGTTCAATCATATTAAGCTCTGTTCTTCATGTTTCAATAGAAAATGAGGCGGTTTCATTTATCGCGGGGACAGTAGTTGCAGCCATTTCAATAGTGGGCTGTTTGATCGTAGGAAGGATTATGGAAAGAATATGCCCTGTATTGATTGGAAAAAGCACCAATAGCTAAGATGAACTGCTGTGCGGGAGTGCTTTTGCCTTTCGCACGGCAGTTTCGTTTAAGGAGACTAAAATATGAAAAAAGTAATGCTCGTTTTCGGTACTCGACCGGAAGCAATTAAAATGTGCCCGCTTGTTAACGAACTGAAGAAACGCGAAGAACTTCAGACGGTTGTTTGCGTGACAGGTCAGCATCGCCAGATGCTGGATATGGTTCTTGAAGCGTTCGATGTTACACCGGACTATGATTTGTCCATCATGAAGGACAAGCAGACGCTGTTTGATGTGACCACCAATATTCTAAACCGCATCAAGGAAGTGTTGGAAAAAGAAAAGCCCGATGTGGTGCTGGTACATGGCGACACCTCTACGACTTTTGTGACGGCACTGGCCTGTTTCTACTTACAGATTCCAGTTGGCCATGTTGAGGCAGGTCTGCGCACCTATAACATCTACAGCCCTTATCCGGAAGAGTTCAACCGTCAAGCTGTTTCCATTATCAGCAAGTTCAATTTTGCGCCAACGGAGCTTTCTAAGCAGAATCTGCTGAAAGAAGGTAAGGACCCGGACAGCATTTATGTTACGGGCAATACCGCAATCGATGCTCTGAAAACTACGGTTCGTGAGAGCTATACGCACCCTGAACTGGAGTGGGCAAATGGTAGCCGCCTGATTATGATCACAGCTCACCGCCGTGAGAATCTTGGTGAGCCGATGCGCCACATGTTTAAGGCAATCCGCCGTGTAATGGATGAGCATCCGGACGTGAAGGCTATTTATCCGATTCACATGAACCCTGTCGTGCGTGAGATCGCCAATGAGTATCTGGGGGACGATGATCGTATCCATATCATCGAACCGTTGGATGTTCTGGACTTCCACAACTTCCTGAGCCGTAGTTATCTGATTCTGACGGATTCCGGTGGAATTCAGGAGGAAGCTCCTTCTTTGGGCAAACCGGTTCTGGTTATGCGTGATACCACGGAGCGTCCGGAAGGTATTGCAGCGGGTACATTGAAACTGGTCGGCACGGAAGAAGAAACCATTTACAAAGAGTTCAGTCGCTTGCTGTCCGATAAGGATGAGTATGAGGCAATGAGTAAAGCAAGCAACCCGTATGGTGATGGACATGCCTGTGAGCGGATTGCAGATGTGCTTTGCAAAATGTAAAAACCGGTAAAAGGGAGAATAGCCATGCTTGCAAAACTTGGACTTTATGCCAATACAGTTAAATCAATGAAGCCGAGTCAGGTTTATTTTCGCATCCGAAAGATGCTGAAATTGGATTGTAGCGTTGGGTGTAAGGTCACAAGTGATGTGAGTAAGGTTGCACCGATTGCGACGGTTGATGAGCTGGATTATGATCCTGTTTTTCTGGAACGCTTCCCGGCAGATGGACTTATCAATGATACTGTAACATTTTTGCACTCGTCAAAGGAGTTCCATTGGATTGACAAATGGCACTTTGATGATAAGTCTGCTTTGTGGAACTTCAATCTTCATTACTTTGAATTTCTCTTTTCGTTGGTTGATGCATACAGAAAAACGAGCGATAAGAAGTATTTAGAAAAATCTATCGAAACTATTCGCGGGTGGATTAATCAGAATCCAAAGGGTGATGGTGGAGAAGGATGGTCTCCCTACACGATTGACCTCAGACTCACCAACTGGCTGGGATACTATGCAGCGGTTCACACTGAGTTGGATGACGATTTCCAGAGCTTGTTTATTAACTCTATTCACGAGCAGTATGAATTCTTGAGCAGACATTTGGAAAAGGATATCTTAGGTAACCACTATTTTGAGGACCTGAAAGCACTCGTTCTATGTGCGATGTTTTTTAATGATGAGCCTGTTTTACACACTGCACTTAAAGCTTTCAAGGCGGAGTGTAAAGAGGAAATACTTCCGGATGGAATGCACTTTGAACTTAGCCCGATGTATCACAAGTTGATTTTTGAAGGCGTTGTCAGAGTTGTGGTTGCGCTGAAAGACAAGGGATTGGATGACTGCGAAGTCAATGGCTATCTTCAGCCGATGTTGGATGTTGCGTGGTCTTTGGAGGAAGGATTAGATCGGATTCCGCTTTTCAACGATGCAGGCAACAATGTAGCAAAAAGTTTGCAAGCATTGGTTTCTGCGTGCAAGGAACACTTTGGTATCACTCCAGAGTATAAATCTCGTTTTATTGATAGTGGCTTCTACATTTTCAAACAGAACGACTGGAAACTCATAGTTGACGCGGGACAACCGGGGCCCGCCTACATTCCCGGACACGCGCATTGCGATGCCATGAGCTTTGAATTATTCAAGACTGGAAAGCCGGTGATAGTGAACTGCGGTACATATGCTTACCAGTGCAAAGAGCGCAGTTTCTTCCGCAGTACTGCGGCGCACAACACGGTGATGGTTAACGATACGGAGCAGTCCCAGTGTTGGGGTGCGTTTCGTATGGCAAAACGTAGTAAGGTGAATGTCGTAAGTGTGTCAGAAAAATCAATCGTTATTGAATTAATGGATCAGCGTGGACAGACGGTAAAAAGAACTATTCAACTTGAAAAGACCTTGAAGGTAACGGATGAGTCTGGTGGAAATAAGCTGACCGCCTTTGTTCATCCGATAAATGATATTGACATGACTTTTGATGGCAATTCTGAAACGATAGGTCAGCAATATGCGCCGGAATATGGAGAACTGGTCTCGCTTGAAGCCGTTAGATATGAAGGAAACGGAAAAATTTCTGTAGAGATATGTATTTAAGTTGGAGGATAATCAATGGCAGTACAACAATTACCGGGATACAAACCCCTCTGTTATATAAAAGGGACTCTCTATCTTTACAGAAAGGGATATATCTACAGATTAGTAGAAAATCAACCGGAAAAGGTTATTCAAGTATACTCCAGCACAGCAAAAGAGTCCCTGCGAGTGTTGGCGAGACTATTTCGAACGGAGCCTAAATATGCCGTGCCAATTAATGAAAGTCAAATGCTTTTGGTTGGCCATCGCGCAATAAAGGCCGTAGATGTGGAAAAACAGGTCGTGGAGGATATTTCCTCGTCCAAAGAAGGCTTTTCCGATCCTCTAAATATATGTGCTGGGAGTGGAAAATGGGTTGCGCTTTGGGGTGATTATGGTTCAAACGCTGAACATGATTCTATTAATATATATGGCTTGACCCAAGAAAACAAGGTGGAAACCGTCTATAGCTTTAAAAGCGGTCAGGTGAGGCACATTCACAATATTATCCCGAAACGGTCTGGTGGATACTACATTTTCACAGGAGATCAGGAAAAGGATGCAGGAATCTATAAAGCGAATGTACCATTTGATCAAGTAGAGCCAGTAGAAATTGGAAAGCAACAGTATAGAGCCGTTATTGGGTTTGATACACCGAAAGGACTGCTGTATGCGACGGATGCTGTAAATGAGAAAAATTATGTGTATCTGTTTGATGGGAAAGGTGAACCTCAAAAAATCTGTGCATTAAATGGCTCATGCATTTATGGTACAGAATTTCAGGGAAAGTACTATTTTTCAACAACGGTAGAGCCGGATGAAAATAATCGTGGAGTGACCTCATGGATATCATCTAAACGCGGCGAAGGAATTCTTTCAGATGAGATTTATCTGGTTGAAATCGATGAAGAAATGAACTTCAAAACAATAGAGAAATTCAAGAAGGATGCACTGCCAATGAAGCTGATGCAATATGGAGCTATTCAGTTTCCGAAGGGAAATACAGACGAGCTTTGGTGCTATCCTGTAGCAGTTAAAAGGCATGATGGCGTGGCACTGAAGCTAATGTAAAAGTAGGCAGTAGTTGAGTGGGGGAAAATGAATCAATGAATATCCTGATTTTAGCAAGTGAGTATCCGTATGAAAAAGATACGAATGCTGATAGAACAAAGGTAGTCGGTTACTTTGCAAAGGAATGGGTAAAGCAAGGACATAGAGTTATTGCGATTGTTGATTCATCGACATTCCCTGCGGCGTTTTATGCTGTTGGAGATAAAGTGAAAGGACTTGTCTCCAAAACTTTTGATGTATCAAGAACGCCTGATAGATTGTGGACAAAGAGATTTGCATACGATGAATTTGGTGTTCATGTAGAGAATATTCCTATCACAAAATATGTGCCTCATGGAAAATTTTCGAAGGAGGCATTGGATAAACAACTTAAGGAAATTGTAACTGTACTTGAAAATAACCGATTTGTACCGGATGTGGTGACAGGCCATTGGGTCAACCCACAAATTATGTTAGTGCCCCGGATCGCGAAGAGGTATGACGCAAAATCGGCATTCGTTTTTCATGCGGATTATGGAAAAGAAAACTGTGAGAAATTTGGCGTGCAGAAGTACATAGATCAAATTGATCACATTGGATTTAGATCCCAGTCTGCGGTAGAAGCTGCAAAGGGATATTTACATTTTAAGGAAGAGCCATTTGTTGCAGCATCTGGAATACCGGATAGATTCATCGAAAGGTTGCAGGGGAAAAATACAAAATCCTTTGAAAATCCAATAAGCATCATTTCAGCAGGAAGACTTGTCGAATACAAGATGCTTGATGTGGCATTGGCGGCCGCGGCAAAAGCGTTTGATGGGTCGGATTACGATTTTGTAGTTGCTGGTGACGGCCCGATGAAAGCGAAACTTCAAAATTACATTGATACCAACAATCAACAGAAATATATGCATCTGCTTGGCCGAATTGACCGTGACGAGTTGCAAAAACGGATGCATGAAAGTCAAGTATTCGTTTTGATTAGTAAGCATGAGACCTTTGGCCTAGTGTACCTAGAGGCAATGCTTCAAGGGTGTATTGTGATTGCTTCAAAATTTGGTGGTGTTGATGGAATCATCAGAGATGGAGAAAACGGGTTCTTGTGCGAGGAAGGCAATGAACAAGAACTGATACATATTTTTAATAGAATCAATGGTCTTACAAAAGAGGAAAAGCAGAAACTATCCCAAAACGCAGTGACCACGGCAAAACGCTTTTCTGAGTCTGACGTGGCGAAGCGATATTTAGAAAATATAACTGGTGAGCTATGAAAGTATTAATTGTTAGCAGAGGGCTTCCGCAGCCGGATAATCCGACATTTGGAATATTTGAGCTTGATCAGGCAAAGGCTCTTACCAAGCAGGGGATTGATGTGACATTCTTTGCGGTTGATTTACGCTCCATAAGAAGAAAGCGAAAATATGGTGTCGTGAAAACTCTGCATGATGGAATTGAATGCTACACAATTAGTATTCCGTTGGGAAATGTTCCACCTAACATTTTCTGTCCAGTTGGAAGCGTGGCATTGAAATATTTGTTTAATAGAGTGTTCAAGGATTCAACAGAATACCCGGATATTATTCATGCACATTTCCATAGACAGGGATACATGGCGGCCGAACTTTCAAAAGTTACTGGAATTCCGCTTGTGATAACAGAGCATTCCAGTGACATGGAAAAAGAAGTCGTTGATCCAAAGCTCCTAAAATATGCTTCAGCTGGATATCGGAGAGCAAAAGAAGTTATTGCTGTTAGTAAATCTTTAGCAAAGCGGCTTTATGAAAATACAGGAGTGAAATGTACAGTAATTAATAATATTGTGGATACGGCACTATTTGTGCCACAGCAGAAAAAACAAGAGTCCAATAGCTTTCATTTTATAAGCGTGGGACGGCTGGAAGAACCCAAAAAAGTGGAAGATTTGATAGCAGCTTTTGCAAATGTGTGCAAGAAAAACACAAATGTGCAGCTTGATATTTACGGAGCTGGCGCAAAAATGACACTTGCAAAAGAGTTGATAGAGAAAAATGAACTGCAAAATAAGGTTCATCTCAGGGGTGCTGTAGACCGCAGTGAAGTTGCTCTATCCTTAAGAAAAGCAGATTGCTTCATCTTACTGTCAAATAGTGAAACATTCGGTGTTGCCTATATAGAGGCACTCGCTTCAGGAATTCCAGTTATTGCAACACGCTGTGGTGGACCAGAAGAATTTATGGAAGAACAGTATGGGCTTCTCATTGATAAAGGGAGCATAGAGCAGGCTGAGGATGCAATGCTCTATATGTGTAAAAACATCCGTGACTACAATGGAATTGCTATTAGTGATCAAATAAGAAAAAGATTTTCCCCTGAAACGATAGCAAAGCAGCTTATGGCTGTATATGAGGAGATAGTATGAATGTCTGCAAAGTAGCGTGTAGAGTGGCATATGAGCTGATAGGAAAGCACTTGCCGGTTTCATACCATATTGGCGGTAAGATGGCGTCGAAAATAAGATATCGAATGGTCAAAGGCTATATATCGAGCTGCGGAAGTGACGTTAATTTTGAACACGGAGCAGATGTTTCTTCGACATTGAAGATTGGCAATCATTCAGGAGTTGGAGTAAATGCACACGTTCCAGAGCATGTGACCATTGGTGATAATGTTATGATGGGGCCGTATTGCCTTATTTATACGAGAAATCATAAACATCAAATAACGCCGGATGTGCCATTTAGGAAGCAGGGGTACGAAGAGTTTAAGCCCGTCACGATCGGAAACAATGTATGGATCGGGGGGGGGTAATCATTTTGCCTGGCGTAACTATTGCAGATAATACTGTGGTTGCCGCTGGAGCTGTGGTTACAAAATCTTTCCCTGCAGGAAGCATTATTGGTGGAAATCCAGCAAAAGTGATTAAATCGAACAGTTAAGTGCTAGAAAAATGGTGTTATGGTGTTGTGGAGGTCAAAGAGAAAAATGAAATTGCTAATTGTTGCACCAGCATTTCCCCCTGACAGAAGGGTGGGAGCTGTTAGAATGGGTAGCCTTGCACGCTATTTGCTTAAGAAAGATGTTTCAATTACGGTAATAACCAATCGAAAAGATAATGTGGAAATTCCAGTATCAAAGTATATTTATGTGGACACACAGGAGACCGGAAGATACTCAGAAAAATTTGCTCACAATGAACAGCTATATTTGAAAGCTTTTAACGACGAAGTGGATTCTGAACAATATGATACTGTGATTGTCAGCGGTGGGCCGTTTTATACATTCAGCATTGCCAAGGCATCTAAATACAAAAAGATACCATGTGTGCTTGATTTTCGAGATCCATGGATTTTTGACTACAGAGAAGCAAAAGAGTTCTTTTCACCCAAAAAATTGTATACAAAAATCCGTGAACTTCCAAAGGAAAGAGCTGCGGTTAAAGAAGCTAGTGCGGTGGTTACAGTTACTGATGGGTGGAAACAAGATTTTGAACAGTACTATCCCAGTCAGCGAGGAAAGTTTTATACCATATCAAATGGATACGACGATGAATTGCTGACCGATTTACATAAAGCTGATTATAACAAACAGGGTAAAGTCGTCATTGGTGTCTTTGGAAAGCTGTTTTATTATACAGAGCAGTATTCAAAGGTCTTTTTGAATGGAGTTAGAAAATTTGCAGATAAGGTATCGGTGCTTCAAATTGGAGAAAGAGAACCAGAAGCGAGCGGACTTTTAGAGGCGTGCAATATTTCATCTGATTTGATAAAAAACACTGGTTTTCTTCCCTATAAAGAGGGAATGGAATACTTAATGAATGCAGATGTCCTCATGATCATAGATGTCCGGGCGAACGCGATAGGAACAAAAATCTATGATTATATTTTCCTTGGGAAACCGATTGTGTTTGTTGGACCACGAAAGACGCAATTTGCTGATATGGTTGGAAAAATTTCAGGAAATTATGTTTGCTCAACAGCAGAAGAAGTTGAAAATGCTTTTATGGATATACTAGCAACACGTGTGAAGAAAACGAGCACGGAGACAAACATTAAAGATTATGCAAGAAGCTCGCAAAATGAAAGATGGTGGAGACTTCTAAATGGAAATAAATGAAAATAGAACAATTTTAGGGAAGATAGAGCAAGCTATCTTCTGTATAATCTTATTTGTGTATGGACTAAATTTGTTTAATAGATATTTTTATATTTCATACGCTGTAATTGCGATTTGCTTCGCTTATATTATTATACGGCACAAAATTTATGCGTCATGGCAAACACTGTTTACATTTGGATTTTTAGTGATTTATTGGCTACTGGCATATTTCATTAATGGTGAAACAAAAACAGAGCTTTTAATTGAGTGCGCAGCTTTTTATGTCTTTGGGGCCATTGCATATTTGTTGGCAGAAGATAAGCACCATGATACATTTAATCTGGTTGTAGGAGGATCGATTGGATTTGGTGCTTACGGAATAATTACTTCTTTTTCAGCGGTACTAGATAGTGGACGCTATATGCAAGATATCTGGGGTGGTGGACGTCTAGCGGCAACTCAAGTTGCGGGTTGGTGTATGATGTTCATGGCTACGGTGCCATGGATTATTTTTAAGGGAAAAGAAATTAAATCTCTAAATAGAGCTATATTGTATATAATGATGATTCTGTCGGTAGTTTCCTTCTTTATTTTATCCTCACGCACAGGACTTATAGTTAGCGTTGTCATTGCTCTTTTAGTGTTTCTTCTTGCAGTAAAGAATAAACAAAATCGTATTGTAATTGGTTTGCTTGGACTATTGGTAGTTGGATTGACTGCTTTTGCTTTTGATATTGGTGGAATTCAAAGTGCTTTTTGGAATAGTAATTTGATTTTACGCATGCTTCAAAAGCAGAATACACTAGGCTCAGCATTTGATACAGGGCGTACGGATCGCTGGATTTATGTCTTAAGTCATTTTGGTGAGAATATGGGAGGCGGATATTACTACAGTAAGCAATTGGGGGGCATGATACACAACTTCTTTCTGGACTTGTATGATGAGTGCGGAGTTTTCGCATTGTGTGCATTAATGCCATTTTTTATTAGAATATTAGTGGGCATTTCTAGACTGCAGAAGAGGAACATAGAGCTTGCAGACAGGGTTGGATTACTCGCTTGGTTTGCTGTCATTGCGATACTTTTTATGACCGAGCCTGTCCTCTATTATGGAAGAACTAATTTGATGGCGTTCTTCTTTTTCATGGCTGGGATTGTTGAATTCTCTGGTGCGATTGCATACAAGGAGGAACGACTAAGTGAAACAAAATAAAGAAGAAAAAAGCGTTGCAAAAAAATTCATTGGTAATTCGGGCTGGATGATTGGTCAACAGTTGTATAATATGATTCTTCAATTAGTTGTCGGATCACTCTCGGCTAGATATTTGGGACCGTCGAATTATGGATTGATAAATTATGGCGCGTCGATCATTTCTTTTTTTTCAATCATATGCCGATTGGGATTGGATAGCGTTATTATCAATGAAATGATAAAGAGACCAGAGAAAAGAGGAAGCTATCTTGGATCAGCTCTGGTTATGAGGTGTTCCACATCCGTTGCCTCTCTATTTTGCATAATGGCAATTGTGAGAGTACTTGAGCCTAACAATACAGTCTTGCATGTTATTACACTTCTGCAGGCTTTTGCTGTTATATTGCAGTCGTATGAGGTATTTACGTACTGGTTTCAATTGAATTTGAAAATGAAGTACGTGTCAATTGCAACTATGATTGCACAAACCGTTGTTGGTGTGTGGAGAATTATGCTGTTGGCTACAAAAGCTTCTGTGTATTTCTTTGCATTTTCATCGTCGATTCAGTATTTGGTGTGTGGCGGAGTTGTTATCTATTGCTTTAGACGAGAACATAATTCCTTAAAGCTATCTTACTCAAAAGATGATGCTACATATTTGATTAGAGGAAGTTATCATTTCATTATTTCTGGATTGGCAGTAACATTCTATTCTCAAATTGATAAGATAATGATAGGAAAATTTCTCGATTCCAGTGAAGTTGGAATTTACACAGCAGCAGCAACTATAGCAGCTTTATGGGAATTTGTCCCCAATGCACTAATTAATTCTGCAAGACCGTTAATTATAGAGCTGAGAGAGAAAGACTATAATAAATATTTAAAACGATTTCAACAGCTCCTTCTTGCAATTACGATTCTTTCAGTCGTTGTTGGAGTGGTTGTAACGGTGTTAGGAAAAATTGCAATTCTGATTCTGTATGGAAAACAGTATTTGGAGGCCACTGCACCTTTGGGAATACTAATATGGGCAACTGGATTTGCTATGATTGGCACTGCAAGAGGTATCTGGATTGTTGCGGAGGGGTTCAACAAATACACGAAATATTATGTTTTCATCGGAGCCGCAGTTAATTTTGCTTTGAACTTACTTTTTATTCCTACATTGGGAATAACGGGAGCTTCCGTTACAACATTGATATCACAAATTACGGTGGCCTTTATTTCTCCTCTTTTTTTCAAAAAGGCCAGACAATTTGACGCTATTTATTTTGGTGCTTTTAGCCAATACCGTGAATTGTTAGAAATGACAAAAAACTTCTTGAAGAGTAAGAGGTAATAATATGAAGAACAGTATGAAAGACAAGATTAAGATGACTTTCCCCCGACTGACACGCTGGGTGCAGAATAATAAGAAAATGCGCGATTATCAATATCGTAAAAATAGCACTATCCAGCAGAAACGCAAAATTCTTGAGGATACATATATGGAACGGATTGGAGTCCCATTGGATTTGGAGAATCCAACAAGGTACACTGCAAAAATTCAATGGACAAAGTTGTACGGTATCACAGATGAGATGTCGTATCTTTCCGATAAATATCGTGTGAGAGAATGGGTGAAAAAAACAATAGGAGAAGATTATCTGCTTCCTTTGATAACTTCGGTTAAAAGCTTTGACGAAATAGACTTTAATTCCCTGCCGAGTAAATTTGTAATTAAGTCAAATAATTCCTCTGGTTGGAACATTATTGTCAAAGATAAGTCAAAACTTGACTTGAAAAACGTAAAAAGAAAAATGGATTTTTGGCAGAAAACAAATTATGCATATTATTCTGTTTTAGAAATGCAATATGCGAATATTCCGCCAGTATTCCTTATTGAAGAGTATACAACAGACCATAATGACGAATTAAACGATTACAAGTTCCTTTGTTTTGATGGAGTTCCGTACTTTTGCTGGGTTGATACCGGTCGTTTTTCACATCATACAAGAACAGTTTACGATATGGATTGGCAAAGACAACTTTGGTCACAGGTATACGATCCCAAAGAAGTGTACATTGAAAAACCTCAAAACTTCGAAAAAATGAGAGAACTTGCAACAATACTGTGCAAGGGATTTAGACATGTTCGGGTTGACTTATATAATGTTGACGGCAAGATTTACTTTGGAGAGATGACGTTTACTAACGGTAATGGGTTTGATCGTATTGTACCGGATCAATATGATGAAATACTTGGAAGCTACTTCAAACTCGATATTCAGGAGGAAAAGAAAAAATGAAAATTGCAGTTGCAGGAACCGGTTATGTCGGGCTGTCCATTGCTACGCTGTTGTCACAGCACCATGAGGTCATGGCAGTAGACATCATCCCGGAAAAGGTTGACCTCATCAACCACAAAAAGTCTCCGATTCAGGACGAGTATATTGAACAGTATCTCGCAGAGAAAAATCTGAATTTGACCGCTACTCTTGACGCAGAGGCAGCGTACAAGGATGCAGATTTCGTTGTCATTGCAGCGCCTACCAACTATGACAGCAAGAAGAACTTCTTTGATACTTCGGCAGTGGAAGCTGTGATCAAACTGGTCATTCAGTATAATCCGGATGCCATCATGGTCATTAAGTCTACGATCCCGGTTGGCTACACCGCATCTGTGCGCGAGAAGTTTGACACCAAGAACATCATTTTTAGCCCGGAGTTTCTGCGCGAGTCCAAAGCTCTGTATGATAACCTCTACCCGAGCCGAATTATCGTTGGTACTGACCTGAATGATGAACGCTTGGTCGAGGCTGCGCACAAGTTTGCAGGTCTGCTTCAGGAAGGTGCAATTAAGGAGAACATTGACACTCTGTTTATGGGCTTCACTGAAGCTGAGGCAGTCAAACTGTTTGCCAATACCTATCTGGCATTGCGTGTGTCTTACTTCAACGAGCTGGATACCTATGCTGAGATGAAAGGGCTGAACACTCAGCAGATTATCAAGGGAGTCTGCCTTGATCCTCGTATTGGAGACCAGTACAACAACCCCAGCTTCGGCTATGGCGGCTACTGTCTACCCAAGGACACCAAGCAGCTGCTGGCAAACTATGCCGATGTGCCGGAAAATCTGATCGAGGCCATTGTGGAGTCCAACCGCACCCGCAAGGACTTCATTGCAGACCGTGTGCTTCAGACGGCGGGCTACTACGGATATGGCGAGGACAATGAGTATGACAAGGCGCAGGAAAAGCCTTGTGTGATTGGCGTATACCGTTTGACCATGAAATCGAACTCTGATAACTTCCGCCAGTCCTCCATTCAGGGCGTCATGAAACGCATCAAGGCAAAGGGTGCAACGGTCATTATCTATGAGCCGACTCTGGAGAATGGCAGTACATTCTTTGGCAGTGAAGTCGTGAATGACCTTGAAGAATTCAAAAAACGCAGCCAAGCCATCATTGCCAACCGCTATGATAGCTGCTTGGATGATGTGCAGGACAAGGTTTATACACGCGACCTGTTCCGCAGAGACTAATACTTATTGCAGCCATGCGTCGGCATGGCTGTGCTACTCAAGTGTGCTACCTCTCCGTGGTGAGCAGCAGGCAACGGATAATTATCCGGCTAAAGGCACATTTCTATTCGTTAATTTACTCTTTGGATGAGGAAAAAACTATAATGGGAAAGTATTTTGGAACCGATGGCTTCCGTGGTGAGGCTGGAATCACGCTGACCGCCGACCACGCCTACAAGGTTGGTCGTTTTCTGGGTTGGTATTACAACGCCCTGCGTGAGCGCAACGGCAACAACGAGCCTGCCCGCGTCGTCATCGGCAAGGATACCCGCCGCAGTTCTTATATGTTCGAGTATAGTCTAGTGGCTGGTCTGACCGCCTCCGGTGCGGATGCTTATCTGCTGCACGTCACTACTACGCCCAGTGTGGCCTACATCGCCCGCGTGGACGACTTCGACTGTGGCATTATGATTTCTGCCAGCCACAACCCGTACTACGATAACGGCATCAAGCTGATCGACTGCTACGGCGAAAAGATGCCCGAAGAAATCCTGCTGCTGGTAGAGGACTATATCGACGGCAAGCTTCACGTCTTTGATAAGGACTGGCCGGAGCTGCCTTTCGCTCACCGGGAACACATTGGCTGCACGGTGGACTATGTGTCCGGCCGCAACCGCTACATGGGCTATCTGATCAGCCTCGGAATCTACTCCTTCAAGGGTGTCAAGGTTGGTCTGGACTGCGCCAACGGCAGCTCCTGGAATATTGCCAAGTCTGTGTTCGATGCTCTGGGAGCTGATACCTACGTCATCAATGCACAGCCTAACGGTACGAATATCAATAACAACGCTGGCTCTACCCACATCGAAGGCCTGCAGAAGTTCGTGGTAGAGAAAGGGCTGGATATCGGTTTTGCCTACGACGGCGACGCAGACCGCTGCTTGTGTGTGGATGAAAAGGGCAACGTCATCACCGGCGACCATATTCTCTACATCTACGGCTGCTATATGAAGGAGCGCGGCAAGCTGCTGACGAATACGGTCGTTACCACGGTCATGTCCAACTTCGGCCTGTACAAGGCATTTGACGAAAAGGGTATCGGCTACGCTAAGACTGCTGTGGGCGACAAGTACGTCTATGAGTACATGGCCAAGAACGGCTGCCGCATCGGCGGCGAGCAGAGCGGCCATATCATCTTCAGCAAATACGCCAGCACTGGCGACGGCATCCTGACCAGCCTGAAGATGATGGAAGTCATGCTGGCCAAGAAGCAGCCTATGAGCAAGCTGGCCGAGCCGCTGAAGATCTACCCCCAAGTGCTGGAAAATGTCCGTGTCACCGACAAGAAGGCCGCCCAGGACGATGCAGCCGTGCAGGCCGCCGTCAAGGCTGTGGCCGAGGCACTGGGTGACACCGGTCGCATCCTCGTTCGCGAGTCTGGCACTGAGCCGGTCGTCCGTGTCATGGTGGAAGCACCTGACCACGACACCTGCCAGAAGTATGTGTCGCAGGTTGTGGAGACCATCAAGAGCCGGGGTTATGGAGTTTGAACGCAAAGTTGAAACAGAAAAGTGTTCATGCGCTGTTACTTGCTTTTGTCGTGGCTTCAATCTTGTTTTTATTGCCATATACCTCGGTTGATCATGATTCCGGCTTCACGTCTTCGGATCTTGAAGTGAAGGAGACCGTGGAGGAAAACGTAACGAACGCGAGTTATGTGAACTCTGACGGGGTTATCACAGATGCCATTGACATGGGTTATGCGACAGTACAGAGAACGCGGAATGCAAATGGGCAGGTTACAGAAGAGTTTTACCTCGATGCTGCTGGAAACCCAGTGGAACGGTATGGCGATTACTATGGCATCTCATATGAATATAACAGTGAAAATGTTGTAATCAGGTATCTTGGCGCAGATAAGCAACCAATGATGCTAGGCGCAGGTTATTCCGCCATTGTGAGAACACTGGTGGATGGAAAAGCAACGGACGATTTCTACTACGACCTAAATATGCAGCCAGTCCGATGCACAGGCGGCTATTACGGTTTGTATCGAGAGTATGATGAGCAAGGAAAAAATTGTGGCATCACTTATCTCGGTGAAAATGGACAGCCTGTTATCTGCACATCTGGTTATGCCGTCAAGACGTATCTGCGTGATTCAGAAGAAACCGTTATTGGCGAACGATACTTTGACACAGGAGAAAACCCTGTGAAATCTTCTCTTGGCCAGTATGGCGAGCTATATCAGCGAGACGAACAAGGTCGTATCAGCCAGATAACTTATCTCGGTGCAGATGGCAATCCGGCACCAACGACTGCTGGCTATACGGTTCTGAAGCGTACTTACCACCGGGATGGTACAGCGGACATCGATATGTATTTTGATGCTGATAGTAACCCGATGGCCTTATCCAAAGGGCAGTATGGCATTAAGCGCAGCGGAAAGATGAATCTTCTGCTTGACAAAAACGGTCGTGTTATGCTGTGCGTAGACAATGTTCTGAATGGACTCCCATTTATGGTTGTCATTTTCGGATGCGTTATCTGCTTGCTGATACTGGTGTTGCCGAAAAAAATGAGTGTTCTCTTGACGGCAGCGTATATTGCGTTCATTCTATATGAAACCCTGATGTTCCGTGAGGCCGGGGATGCAAGGACAAATCTTATCCTCTTTTCCTACGCTGGGAACTTCTTGAAAGAGCAATCTGTGAGAGTTGGGGTCATCAATAACATCTGGCTGTTCATTCCACTTGGAACGGGACTGTATAGGTGGTTTCAGAAAAGGTGGGTGTTACTGCTCCCCTTCGTGATGTCTGTGGCAATCGAAACGACCCAGTATATTACGGGACTTGGCATCGCAGAGTTCGATGATGTGTTCGGTAATACGATGGGGGGATGGATCGGTGTGCTGGTGGCATACGTCATAATGATGTGGCATAGCGAGATGGTTAGTCATCGTCCTCAACACCACTCCACCCTATAAAAATCTCCTCAGCATCCTCCAGCTTTGTCCAATCAAGGTAATCCACACATTCTGACTAGTCGTATCAGCGGAAAGATGTAGCATAGAGCAGTTTGTAGCCTGATTTTCATATCCCTTTTTATTATTACTTCCTTTTATAGATTTCTATATAAAAAGTATCTACAAATTGCTGCCTGCTACCAGACAGTATTTACCATATAGTTTACGAATCCTTTTTGAAGAACTTTGAATCGTATTAAGGAGGAGAATTTTATGGAAAACAGAATTCAAGAAGCGAGAAATTGCCTGAATAACGGATTGTACGAGGCAGCTTTAGCACTTGCATTGACACTTCCGGATATTTGTGGTCAAGTGGAATATCCATCGATAACGAAGGTCGGAGAACGGTATACGGAGTGGTTTGATAACTTTGTGGATCCAACTGCGCTATACGATAAGTTCTTTGATGAATTTGGTGCGTTCCAGCAACTCAAATCGCAAGATATCTATAAGCTGCGCTGTTCGTTTTTGCACAGTGGAGATTTGGACATTTCAAATAACACGATTGATCGTTTTGACTTGGTCGAACCGGGTGGATTAGGGGTCGGACCAAAAGGAGAAGTCTATGGCTATCGATATGGAAACGAGAATCCATCGGATGGGTCGATGAAACACACGGCGTGTATAGATATCAAATATCTGACGGAAATACTTTGCGATGCGGCAGAAAAATACTACAACACGAGAAATCCAAGCGACTTTGAAGATCATACTTTCAAATTGATATAAAATCAAGGCCATGCTCACGCATGGCTACGCCATCCATCGATGCTGCCTCTACGTGGCGGACGGTAGGCAACGGAGCGTGTCTAACCACCTCCGGCTAAAGCATGATTACAACTTTGAAATGGAGAGTGACACAAACAACTAGCCTTTAGAAAGGACGGTTTGAAAAGCTAAAACCCAATGAACGACTTCGGCCCGAAGCGCCCGATGTCCGAAGATGCACTGTGTGTATCACAAGACCTCGAAAAAGCGAAGCGCGGCCGACCGAAGAAAAAGCCCGACTATGACAGAGAGAAGGAAATCGAAGCCTTTCAATCCAGGGCGGTGGAGCTTTTCGGTGAACCCTACGACGACAGAATCGAACGATCTGAGGATGCCCCAAGCATCCGAGATGTGGCGAACGCCATGAACACAACACCATTGAGGGTGCGGAAGATGCTGGTCACCGCAGGGGTTTACAGCACGAAACTCAGCCGTAAGGTGCAGAGTCTGTATGAAGATGGATGCAGCATCCAGCAGATCATGGACGAAACAGGGCTGAAAAGAGCCTCTGTTCATGCGTATTTGCCGTATGTAAAGGGAAATTACAATTTGCCTGATTCGACCTTGAACGCTGAGCGCAAACGAGTCTTCCGCAAACGAATTCGTGTGTGTGAGCGACTTGGTCAAGAAATTGATTCTCCGGATGCAGAAAAGTACCTGTGGGACGCGATTATGGCATATGCCGATTATCCGTTTTTGACGGAAAAAGGCTTATCCATGAAGTACACCGTGAGGGGCGGAGAAATCTTCTTCAATCGAAAAGTGAAAAGCGTAACCAGAGCGAGTGTAATGGAAGCGTTCCACCGTGCTCGACAGCTTCAACATGAGAAGGGCTTTGTCAGTGGACCCAAGGAACTGGGAACTTTCGGCGCGAGTTATATCTACCCAGTGTTTCTTCGGATTGGCGTGTGTTCAAAGAAAATTTGAAAAATGGGTCAAAAATGGAATATAGGGTTTTAGCTTAACTGGCTAGATAGGAACGAAAAATAATGAGGCGTTCTGGGCTGTCTTCAGCAGTCTTGAAAGATATAAATTTCGGCAAATGGGAGAGTTCAAAATGAAAAAGGACAAAAAGGAAAAGAAAACTCTTGGTCAAACCGTTCTGGAACTCCGAACAAAGTATGGATGGACACAGGACGAACTTGCGTGGAGAAGTGGAATCAATCGAACGCATATTGGGAGAATAGAAAGAGATGAGACTGTTCCGACCATTCCAACAATCGGGAGATTGGAGGATGCGCTTGGACTTCCTAAATTGACGCTTGTCGGGTTGAATCAAGGAAAACTGAATATCGTCAAAGAAAAACCGAAGCAGTCTGCAGCAGAGGAGGAAATTGAAAAGGCATTTCGTGGATTGGAGCATGAATTGGTTATGAACATGTCGGAAGAAGAACTGAAGTATGTGAGTAATGCAGTCAATGCTTTTACAGGTCTTATCAAGAAGTAATGAGATGCTGTGATGCGAATCGATACATAATAACATAAAAGAGAAAACGCACTACATTATTATATTACCGCCTGGATGCACCAAAGAAACACATGAATTACCGCATGGAAGCGGTCGACATATATTTCAAAGAAAGATACAATAGAGAAAATAGCTATAGTTCCAGAAATCGGAGTGGATGACAGGAGGCAGTACAGATGAACCTGAACGAGAATCCAGAGACCCAGATTGCGGAAACAACTGCGCACGAACCTGCCTCCATGCAGAACAGCACCAATGTCCTGCGCCGCCATATCAAAGAAGACCTCATGAAGGAGAAATTAGCAAAACATCAGCTCTGGATGAACAGTATGCCGCATGAATATCCCATGCCATATACGCCGTATAAGATTGGGGTGTACATCCGTTATTACAACCAGACCCGGTACGAGAACTATCTGGAAAAGCATCTTCAGCAGTACATGGATGATATTGCCCTTTGTCCGCAGTGGACGCTGGTGGATTTCTATGTGGACGAAGGTCAAACGGCCCCACACATGGAATATTCCAAAGAGTGGTGCCGATTGCTGGAAGACTGCTTTACTGGCAGAGTGGACCTCATCGTGACGCAGAAGATCAGCAATGTGTCCAGCGATTGGCACGAAATGGCGTTTGTGGCGCGGATGCTGGCGGCACAGGAACATCCTATCGGAATCTATTTTATTTCTGAAGACATCTTCACGCTGGCATCCTACTACCAGTCGGATTTGCGGGATGAAGGCCTGTTTCCGGCTGGCTGGCAGATGCTTCCGCCAGATGAACTGGATGAGCCAATGCTCTCCACAATGAAAAAGCCCGCCTTGCTGGAACAGGCAGAGCAGATGACGCTGGATGATTCGGAAGGACTGGGGTGATGCGCGTGGAAAAATCGGAACTAACGAATACACAGAAGCAGGAACGGGTTCGACAGCGCATTTCGCAGGCTTCTGTTGATCCAGAGAAATACGAGTACATCCCGGCCAAAGAGCAGAACGACCATGTGAAGGCAAACGAGTTTCAGCGTGTTGCCATCTATGCCCGTGTCTCTACAGACAACCCCATGCAGACAACTTCCTTCGAGCTTCAGCAGAAATACTACGAAGAACTGGTCGCACAGCATCCCAAGTGGGTGCTCGTAAAAATCTATGCAGATGAGGGAAAATCCGGCACGACATTGCAGCACCGGGAAGCCTTCAAAGAGATGTTAGCAGACGCAGAAGCTGGGAAAATCGACCTCATTATTGTAAAGAATATTTCTCGCTTTGCCCGTAATGTAGTGGATTTCCTGAGCATTATCCGCAGACTGGCAGAGAAGAAAATCGGTGTGTGGTTTGAATCGGAAGCCATTTACTCTCTGAATGATGATTCACATATGGCGCTGTCCTTTCAGGCAACCATCGCAGAACAGGAATCCCGTGTGCGCAGTCGGAGCATGGAAACCTCTCTGCGGATGCGGCTGGATCACGGTCTGCCACTGACACCGGAGCTGCTGGGCTTTGTGAAAAATGAGGACGGCAAGCTGGTTATCGACCCGGAGACCTATAAAATCCCGAAACTCATGTTCTATATGTACCTGTACGGCTATTCCACCCAGCAGATCGCGGATATTTTGACCCGGCTGTGTAAGCGGACCTACCGGGGCAATCTGAAGTGGACGGCAAGTGGTGTGGCGGCCAGTATGCGGAACGAACGGTATTGCGGAGATGTGCTGACACGGAAGCGGTTCAGCAAGTTTGCGGCGGATGTTCACGACCAGAAGACGTTCAAGAACCGTGGCGAAAAGCCGCAGAGCCATTATCAGGATGACCATGAAGCTATCATCGACCGAAACGACTTTCTGGCAGTCCAGCGCATTATGAATAACGCCAAGTTCGGCGGAGCTTCGTTGCTGCCGGAATTGCAGGTCATCCCGGACGGCTTGCTGAAGGGATTTGTTATCGTCCACCCGAAGTGGGGCAGCTTTACCAAAGCAGATTACATTCATGCCTGTGAAAGCGTAGACCCTGCACCGAGTGGGAAAGCACAGCTGGAAGTCGAGAGTGGCTCTTTCGACCTGAGTGGCTATGAGGTGGCGGATTTCAAGCTGTTCAGTGACCAGCGAGTTCCGGCCATCATGCTCCATCGGGATAATGTTACATTCAGTGTGGCAGGCATTCGGGCCATGGAACTCAAGGATAATTTTGTGGAGCTGCTCGTGCATCCGCTGCGGAAAGAGATCGCAGTGCGCCCAACAGACAAGAACAATCGCTGTGCTGTTCAGTGGTCAAACGGAGTGCGCGACAGCCGCCAGTCCCGCCCGGTAGCAGCAAAGGCGTACATCCAGACACTCTACCAGATTTTTGGCTGGGAGCCGGCAAACAATTATAAACTCTACGGCAGGATCTACCGGGATGGGCAGGATGCCGCCTGCATCTTTGCCGGAACCAATGCCAGCGTGTACATCAAGAACGACGAAGTCACCGTGGAAGATGCCACCGGTCAGCAGATCAACCGACCGGGCAGACGCATCCGGGGCGTGGTCGGGGATTTCGGCCATGGGGTTGGAAATGAGTATTATGTGGAAAAGAGCATGACCGAATTACGGAACCTGACCCGGCAGGAGTGGCAGACCCGGCTGGCCGGACAGATGGTCAGCACCGAGTCAGAACTCCGGGTCACGCCATATGAAGAATTGCGCAGCTTTATCCAGGAGGAACTGGGAGAGCTGTTTGAGGAGGAAGCACCGAAATGATGGAAGAGGATACCACACAGATGAGCCTACTGCCGGACACGGCGGCAGTGATGCAGAATGCCGTGCAGACTGCCATGCTGGGAGAGGATGAGATCGACCTTGGCGAATATGAGATCGTGCGCCCGGAGTTCTTTGCACACATCAAGGAACCGGCACTGACGGTCAACGTGGACAAGATCGGCGTGAACACTGCCTGTGTTCGCCTGATGCCCGACGTGGAATATGTGCAGATCCTCGTCAACCGCAAGGAAAAGAAGCTGCTGCTCAAACCTTGTGATGAAATCGAGATCACCGGCTACCGTTGGGGACGGACAAAGGACGGAAAGCGGTATCCCTCCCAGCGGACAGGAGAACTTTTTGTTCTGACTCTGTGTGAAATCATGGACTGGAACCCGGATTATCGGTATAAGGTGCTGGGCAAGATGGTTCAGGCCAATGGGAAAGCCCTGATTGCCTTTGACCTCACATCCAGCGAATGCTTCCCCAAGGTGGTCAACCGGGATGGCAAGAAGGTCAGCAGCCGCCAGTCGGTCTTTGCGGAACAGTGGAGCGGCAAGTTTGGTCCCACCTATTCCGAGAGCCGCCGTTCTCTGGCAGTCAAGACCTTTGATAATTACACGGTCATCACGGTAAACGGGAAAAAGACCGAGGTGCATCCGCAGGCACAGCCGCAGCAGCAGGGAAGTGTGGGTGATTCCTTATGAAACAGGACAACGAGCTTGGCTTGCGCATCAGTGCCAAGTATAACCGTATCTACATCCACCGCACAACGCTGAAAGCTATGGAAAACCCGGCGTTCGTGTCGTTGGGCATCCACCCGCAGAGCAAAAAGCTGGTGGTACTGGCGGCAGAGGAGGGAACAGCGGATGCGCTGCGTGTCCGGTGCTGGGAGGACAACTCGTTCTGCATCCAGAGCAAGGTGCTTCTGGACGGGATCCGGACGGTGGCACCGCAGGTCGGAGCACAGGACTCCTGTCTGCTGCACGGAAGGCTGCTGAAGGAACAAAATGCAGCCGCCTTTGACATGAACGCCATCGAACCCATCACGGAAGCGGAATGAGGGAAAACACATGAAACAGGTCTGGCAAATCGACCCGGAGTTCAAGCGGCTGAGCGTTCCGCTGTCCCCGGAAGAGGAACGCAGGCTGGAGAACAGCCTGGTCCGGGAAGGCTGCAAAGAGCCCATTGCGGTGTGGCACGGCTGCATTCTGGATGGGCACAAGCGTTACGAAATTTGCAGCTACGAGGAAATAGAATATGAAACGGTGGAGATGGACTTTGCCACCAAGGATGAGGCGTTGCTGTGGGCTTGCAAAGAGCACCTTTCAAAGGCAAAGCCCAATTCCGCGGCATTTCGGTATCTTCTTGGAAAGAGATACGTTCTTGAACGGATGATGTACAAACAGAATCCAGAGAAGGTACATATTACCTATGTAAAAAAACTGGATCGGGTGGGCGCAGTATGCGGTACACTGGCAGAAGAAACCAGCATGAATCCAGGCACGGTGCGGAAGTATGGAACCCTGGCGTTGCAATTGGATCGGATTGCCGAAAAGGACATGGCGATGTTTGAAGCCATCCTTGCAGAGAAAATCTCACTTACTTATGGAAAAGTCATAAAGTATTCGGAGATGGAACCTGCGAAACTGATTAGTGCGCGCCGCAGATTGCTGCACGATGATATAAAAATGCGCCAGAGAAGGCCACGCAAAAAAGCAGCAGAGGGCGAAAAGAAGGAAGAAAAGGCGGAGCAGGCGGTACCGTTGGAGATGGGCATCAAGGAGATGCCGATGTTTGACCCGGACATGGAGTTCCGTGGGCTGGCACTGACGATTCCCACATGGATGAATGCCATCGCACGCACCCGGGCAAAGACGGATATCGAATTGGTATCCGAGCTGACCAAGGCGCAGCTTGCCGTGATCCTGCGCAGACTGGAAGAACAGATCACGCAGACGCTGGAGGTAATTGAAAAATGATTCCTGGAGAGATGCTGACCCAAGCGCAGCGGCGCTGCATCCCGGATGTGTCCTTTGAATTGATCCCTATCCGAAATCTGGTTTCCAATCAGGAGTACCAACGTCCACTGTCCGAAAATCATATCCGGAAAGCTCTGGAAGAGTTTGACGTGTACCAGATCAATCCGGTGAAAGTGAGCCGCCGGGACGGCATCAACTATGTGTTTGACGGTCAGCACACTATTGAAATCATCGCCAGTGAGTCCGGTTCCCGTGATACCCCGGTGTGGTGTATGATCTACGATGACCTGAAATATAAGGAGGAAGCCCATATCTTTGCCGACCAGCAAAAGCATGTCAAGGCACTGTCTTCTTTCGAGACCTTCAAGGCACACATCGAAGCGGATGACCCCAAACAGAAGATGATCGAGGCCATTGTGCAGTCCTATGGGCTGGCAATCACCTCGACCAAAGCGAAAAACGGCATCAGTGCAGTATCTACACTGGAACGTATCTATGACAAATACGGGCAGGCTGTTCTGGATACGACCCTCCGGCTTGCAATCGCTACGTGGGAAGGTGAAAACAACTCTCTGTCCGGCAGTATCCTGATGGGTATTGCCCGCATCGTTGTGGCGTATGGGGATTCCTTAAAAGAGGATGTATTCAAAGACCATGTTGGCCGAGTGTCGGTGAAGACGATTATCCGTGCGGCCAAAGAACGCCGCCCCGGTGCACTGGGCTATTCCGAAGCCATGATCCTTGAATACAACAAGAAAAGCAAATTCCGCCTTTCTCTGAAAACGCTCTACGGCGGAAAACAGACCTCGGACGAGGATGAATTTGGAGAAGAATAAAGACCAGGAGGAGAGAATATGGCATTGATTACATCTGCAATGGCAGCGAAGTATCTTCGGAAACTGAATGAAGAGCATGATGCGCTGTTGCAAAAAGAGAAGAAATCCGATACCTATACTGTTTCAGTGCAGGAAAAGATAGAGGATGTTCGTCCGGAATACGACTACGCTGTAGTGCAGCTCCAACTCCGGGAACTGGAAGATAGGATCCGGAAAATCAAACATGCGATCAACCAGTTCAATCTGATGCAGGTCGTGCCGGAGTTCGACATGACCATCGACCAGATGCTGGTTTATATTCCACAGCTCACGGCACGGAAAAATAAGCTGAATCGTATGCGCAGCCGGTTGCCGAAGGAGCGTGTGCAGGGCGGCATGAGCCGAATGTCCGGCATTGTGGAGTACGAGTATAGCAACTATGACATCAAGCAGGCAGAGGCTGATTACGCAGCAGTCTCAGATGAGCTTGCCAGAGCGCAGAACGCGCTGGATGCCATTAATTCTTCGGAGAAGTTTTTCGTAGAGTATGAATGAGCTCTTTCCGAAATTGCACCATTGCGTTACTCCTTGTAGAGTTGCGCAGGGTGTGATTTGAAAACCTGGACAATATGTATATGGGCGCACTGCCTTAAAAGTGAGTTTGTGTTCAGTGTTGTAGTTGTTGTTTTCCGTTATTTGTTTGTTATGCGATACGGTTCAATGTTTAGCGGTCTGCGGATCAACCTGAAGCAAAATTTCTGTCCGTGGGCAGAGGAGGTACGGTTACAGCCTGCTCGATTTTTTGAAACAACATCCAGACGCTGCACTGTGCAGATGGTGAAAACGATGAAAATAGATAATAATATGTACCTGCCGGCATTGTCGGAAGACGAGTTCGTGGAGAACATCGATAAAGACGATTTCTTTCGCAGATTCGGAAACCCAGCGTTAATCCACACAAAGATGGGGGAGCGCTACATCGTGCTGAGCGCCGAATTGTACGATCGAATGGCAGAACTGTGTGGGCATCCCAGCACGAAGGAGATGATTGACCTTGAATCGAGAACTTGATGGCTGTTATTTCCGCATTGTCCGGGATGGCGTTGGGCAGTCTGTATGCTTCAGCGATCTGACCAAGGAAGAACGCAATGCACTGCTGGCAGATAAGGATACGCAGTTCCTGAAAAATCTGTGCTGCTATCTGGCAGATCGGATTCAGGAACTGGGGGATATTATTGAAAAGCAATCGCAGCAGCTCCTGCTGAATGATCTGGCAATAGGTCGGACATCCGGCGAAGAAAACGGTTGGATTTCTTCGGAGAATGTGAGGCAGCATTTTTCCAACTGGGAAAAAGGATAAATAAGGATAAGGAGGTAGAAGATTGAACGTTTTCGAGGTCGACTATTGGATCAGTGTGCTGCATCGGGGTGGCTTAACGCTGGATGAACAGAGTCGACATGCCCTTATGGATTTGTTTCGCTTGACGGATCAAATGGCACCAGTCGGCAGGGATAATCGCCGGGAGTTTTGGATAACCACAAAACGTGGCAGCGCAGAAGAATATCGACCGTACTATGATGAAGATGCTTCTAAGGAAGAACTGGCCTGTGCAATGCAGGAGCAGTATCCGCTGGAGGAATATTGGTACAAGGTTGTAACTGTCCATCACACGGATTGCCGCCGCGGAGAGTACTTTGGAGCGTTTCTAAACAACCGTTGTTTTTTGACCATCAACGATCCGAATGAGGATGGAAATCCATTTAATACAACAGAGCTCATTGATTGGCTGATTCAGGAAACAAAAGTTGTTCTGGAAAAGCTGCGCAATGGTACTTACAATGCCGATGTTTGTGAAAAATTGCCGACCGATTATAAGTACGGCGTGATTTCCCGGAAAGATTATTGGAACATCTATCCGGAAGAACGGGATGCGTACCGCAGTGCATTTACGCCGCAGCAAATCGAAGAATTTCTTCGGTGCAAAGACGAATTTGTGGAGGGTTATATCCCGCCGCACTGTATGCCGCATATCACGGCGCGTGATTTTTATGAGGCCTGCGCGATTTGCTATCAAGCCATAGAAGTGGAGCCAAAATCGCGCTGCTGGTTTGAGGACTCCGATGAAGAGCATCAGCGATATGGCGGTGTGACAGCCAAAGAACTGTATTATATGTTTGCAGATGGAAGAGATGATGGTATGTCAAAAGTGCCTATGGATGACTCTGCGGCTTTTGAAGAGTGGCTGGAGCAGAAAGGTCCATATTATGAATTTAATGGACACCACCCGTGGGAAATACTCCCGTCTTATTCTACAGAGGACAGTGGACACCTGTACGTTGGAAAGGCACGGGACGGCTATTATTTTTCGCTGTCTGGAAGTTCAAAGACGCGCAGCAGAGATATTATCCGCTGCTTTCTTGCCCTGCATGCAGCCGGTTTACCTGTGAGATTGCACGAAGGAGACAAGATGCAAGCGCGGCTGGAAGAAACGGACATGATCGGCATTGTGCCGGAAGGCAGAACAACGCGGTACATTTATTCCATCATGGAATATGATTTTCTGGACGCTGTGCATCTATACGATGACGATAAACCGGAGCAGGTGGCAGAAAAAGCAATGTGGAAACCGGAAATAGAGTGTAGAATTTTATGAGATAATATATATCAATACTCTTCCGAAAGACAGAATAAAAATCCTATTAACGTTATTATACTCGGGAATACATAGAATTGCAAGGTGGAGGAGATATGGTTTAGATCACAGGGGATACCCACGGGGATTTCCGAAATGTGGCGCGATTTTGTGAAAAAATGCAGACCAATAAAGATGGTGTTCTCATAATTCTGGGCGATGCGGGTGTGAATTATTACGGCGGCGAACCGGATGCAAAAAAGAAAGAATATCTGGAATCGCTGCCCATTACTATTTTTGCAATTCACGGAAATCATGAAATGCGGCCGCAGACGATTCCGACTTACCACGAGGTCGGATGGAACGGCGGAGCCGTGTACGTGGAAGATGAATATCCGCACATCCTGTTTGCCAAAGATGGCGAATTGTATGATATCGGCGGTCAGCGCACTTTCGTGATCGGTGGAGCGTACAGTGTGGACAAGGCGTATCGGCTATTGCATGGGCTTGGCTGGTGGCCGGATGAGCAGCCATCGGAGGAAACCAAACGCAGGGTGGAAGAAAACCTGGATGAGATTGATTGGTCTGTAGATGTGGTTTTGACACATACAGCACCATTAAAGTACGAGCCCAGAGAAGTTTTTCTTCCGGGAATAAACCAAAGCATGGTGGATAAATCGACCGAGCAGTGGTTGGATACTATCGAGGAACGGCTGGGTTATAGAAAATGGTACTGCGGGCATTACCATACCATGAAGAAAATCGAAAGAGTCGAATTCATGTTCGATAACTTTGATGAATTTCCACAAGAGAATGACACGGACAACCACTGGGATGAGTTTGACATCTGTGCCGGATGCAGCGAAAAAGGGGATGATTATTATACAGATGAAAACGGCGAACAAGTATGTCGATGCCTGGAATGTCCGCTTGATCCGATGAAAGACGATGATTGAAAAAGACAAGGATACGATTGGTTTGTTATGGCCGAATTTATAGGATTTCCTTGCTGGAAAAGGACAAAAATGCGCTTGCAGAAATCTGTAAATCCAGTAAAATAAAGGTAGAAGATTTACTTCAGGAGTTCTTCCGCTGGATCGTCCGTGATAAAGAACCCGCAGCCCGTTGGCTGCAAGGTGAAGATGAGCAGAAGAAGGTGTAAATATGGGACGACAGGATAATGTAGAGATTTTTGAGGATACGCAGCGGTTGTACAGCAGCAACGAACGGCTGATCGATGCAATCAAGCATTCCGGTGCTGCACAGGAATGTTTCACGGGCACGGGACGGTGCTGGTATGGCCCGGAGCATCGGATTTATCAGAAACCAGCGCAGACTGTGATAAGTCCCAAACGGACTCTGGAAGCAGCGGCTCCGTATGCCTATGCAGGAAAAAAGGTCTGCATTTTGAATTTTGCATCTGCAACCAATCCGGGCGGTGGGGTGATAAAAGGCTCCTCTGCGCAGGAAGAAGCCATCTGCCGCTGCTCTACGCTCTATGCAAATTTGAAAGAACAGTACGCATGGAATGCGTTTTATGCACCACACCGGCGTGCCCATGATCCGCTGCACAATGATGATTGCATCTACACGCCTGGTGTGATGGTCTTCAAATCGGACACGGATTATCCGCAGCTGTTGCCGGAAGAGAAGTGGTATTCTGTGAATACCCTGACTTGCGCAGCACCAAATCTGCGAGAACGCCCCAGTAACGAAATGAACGCCGGTGATGGGGATGCCGCCGTGCATATCAGCAGGGAAGACCTGCAAGCCTTGCATGAAAAAAGGATGCGTCGGGTGTTGGAAATCGCATGGAGAAAAGGAAACGAGGTTGTGATTCTTGGCGCATTTGGCTGCGGTGCATTCCGTAACCCGCCGGCGGTCGTGGCGCAGGCAATGAAAACGGTTGTGCAGGAATACCGGAAAAACTTTGAGACCATTGAGTTTGCTGTGTACTGCGGAACGCAGTATGACACGAATTATCGAGTATTCCAGCAGGTTCTTGGCGGTTTATAAGCCGCCGCCCATGGTCGGTGCGAAGACCTAAAACACGCACGAGCGCAGGGGAACACTGTGAAAATACCAGGAGATGCGGCATACTTTAGAGGCGTGCCTATCTCCGCCTTACCGGTCGGTGCGGAGACCTTAAACCCGCACGAGTGCAGGGGAAAGCTGCGTAAAAGCCAGGAGATGCGGCGTGCCTTGGGGTGCGCCGTTCTCTGCATAGATGAAAGGGGAGCTGGCAATGATTTTTCAGGAGCTTCTAGCAACGTGTGATTGTCGTAGAATTGCAGAAATATGGAATGACAATTGGCCGGAATATGAGAAACCTTTGAATCTTGTAGCCGTGACGGATTCAGTGCAGAGCTTTTGTGGAATGCTTCAGAAACTATTACCGAAAGACACCAATCGCATATTACTGGCTTTTGAAAATTATGCGGATGGCTGTAAAGGAATCGATGCGGAATTAATGGAACGCAGTGCGTTTTGTGAAAAGCTTGCAACAATTCAGCAAAAAAGTACTCCGTCATGGGATGAAGATGCAGATGAACACCAGTTGATAGAATTTTTAGAGAAAACCTTTGGCTGGCTCCCAGAAGCCTTTGCGTATGAATTTTCTCCGTGGGAGGAAATCCTTGGAACGCAGGTGCTGCCCAAGAACTATGAGCGCATCGGGAAGGATGAATTTCTTGCCGCGGCTTTGTATGAAATGTCTTTCAATGGAATGACAAGGGAAGGACAAGATGAACGACGGGAAGAACTGTCAGATGCAATTGCAGAGCACGAAATAATCCAGAATATGCCGCCGGAGGAAAGAGAAAAGAACTTGTTTACCTTGGAGGATGTAATGGAAAGGCTGGGCTATACGGATGACCGGACGGAGGAAGAACGGAGAGAGGAGCGCAGACAGGGACTATTGGACTGTGTAAAAACACGCTGTGCATGGATTACGGAATTCCAGAATATTGCAAAAGATGAGGGTATGAAATAAAGTCGGAGGCAGGCATGAGGTATTACATAGCAGACTGTCACTTTTATCACAAAAATCTGCTGACGGAAATGGATAACCGCGGGTTTGAATCTGTGGCGCAGATGAACGAAGTGATGATAGAAAAATGGAATAAAAAGGTCCACGCCCATGATGAGGTCGTAATCCTTGGTGACCTGTCTCTTGGCTATGGAAAGGAAACCAACGAAATACTGTGTCGGCTGAAAGGGCGGCTCTGCTTGATCCGAGGCAATCACGATGAGAGGTACTTAAGGGACAGGAATTTTGACGCATCCCGGTTTGAATGGGTCAAGGACTATGCAGAGATCCATGACAATAAGCGAAAAATCGTGTTAATGCACTATCCGATTTTTTGCTATAACGGTCAGTTCCGGCGTGGAGCAGACGGGACACCGCTGACCTACATGCTGCATGGACACATTCATAAAACCCCTGACCAGGAGCTGGTGGACAGGTTTTGTGCAGAAACCAGAGCTACACGGCGCAAGACTGCGCATCAGGAAGAAGCGAAACCGGTGCCCTGCCAGATGATCAACTGCTTCTGCATGTATTCGGATTACACGCCGCTGACACTGGAAGAATGGGTGGAGTGCGAGCAAAGACGGTGCAACAAAGCTGATTGTGGCTAATGTGTGGAACGGAAATTGAAATATAAACAAGATTATTGAATTTAATATTCGATTTTCAAAATTCGTGTTGCTATTTTCCGAAGAAGTTGGTATACTAAAATCGGAGGTGGTATCTGTGAGCGAAATGCCGATTGTTCGGATTCAACGGGCTGCTATCAGAAATTTCAGAAATGTGGAATCCGGAGAAATTCGTTTTCCCTGCAATTATGGTGAAGATATTTTTGCGCCCAAAGCAGATGTCCTTGGAATTTATGGTCAGAATGGATCGGGTAAGACTACGTTTATTGATGCGCTGGAGATTTTGAAGACGCTGCTGTGCGGTCAGAAGGTAGGAACCGAATTGTCTGACTGCATTTCCTATGGAAAGGAGCAAGCAGAGCTGCAATTTGAGTTTAGTATTCTCAAACTGGACAAAGGTAGTGTGTCTTACAGACGACGGCTTATCTATTCTGCTATTCTAAGCAGAGACACGATTGATGAAACTGTCAAGTGTGTTACGCCCAGCAGTGCTCCGGAAAAGACCTCTCGAATTAAGACTATTTTTGAGTGTACACATGAGGCGGAGAACGCCGTGTTCCTGCCGCAGGTTAAATTGGATTCTTTATTTGGTACAAAACAGAGTGCAAAGGTGAATGAGCTTCGTGTCACTAAACTGTTGTGCCAAAAGGAGCATCGTTCCTTTTTGTTCTCTCCTGAATTTTTAAAGATGCTCCACGATGCCGCACAGAAAAGCGATGATGATGTTGAACCGTTATTTGAAATCGCATATTTTGCAAAGACGTCTTTCTTTGTTATTCTAAACCGCAACAATGGCCTTATTTCGTTGGATGCAGCAATTCCTGTCAATTTCAGAACAGAAACGGCAGGTGGTATGTTTACGCTGCCAATTGACCGACCGACGACGATTCCGAGTAATCTCTTGGAGATTGTCCGACAGGTTATATCGACTATCAGTATGGTTCTCTGCAAAATCATTCCGGGTGTGAAATTGACACTTGTAGAACTTGGTACGGAGCTGATGGAAGATGGAAATCAGGGTACAAAAATTCAGCTGGCGCGCGAGCTTCTCTGTGCGAATGGAGAAACGCATCGACTGCCTTTGAAGTACGAATCTGAAGGCATTAAGAAAATCACGTCCATCTTGCATTTGCTGATTGCGGCATATAATAATCCATCTATTACACTTGCGATTGATGAATTGGATTCTGGCATCTATGAGTATCTGCTTGGAGAATTGCTGCGCATTATCCAAAATTCGGGCAAGGGACAATTGATTTTTACTTCCCATAATCTTTATCCGCTGGAAACATTGGATAGCGATTCTATTGTTTTTACAACGACAAAAAATGATGACCGTTATACACGCATCAGAAGCGTGAGAGCCACGAATAATCTTCGTTCTATGTACCTGCGTGAAGTAATCCTTGGGAGCGATAATGACGCAGCACTGTATGAGGAAACCAATGTGTCTGAAATTGCCCACGCAATGAGAGTTGTTGGTAAGCGTATGGAGAATATCTCTATAAAAGAGGAAACGTCCTCGGAGGTGTCTCATGGCTAAAAAGAGGGTTATGCTCTTTATTGTAGAGGGTCCAACTGATGAAACCAGCCTCTCCACAGTTCTGAACCGTATTTTTTCATCCTCAACAGTGAAATTTCAAGTTGTTCACGGTGATGTGTTGACTCGTGACTTTACGTCATCGGATAAAATTGTGACCGCAGTATGGGAGCAAGTCAAAGCCTTTATGGGTGAAATCTATAAAAAGAGTGACATTTGCCGCATCGTTCACCTTACCGACATGGATGGCGTTTTTGTTCCTGATGATGCAGTTGTAGAGGATAATGCGATGGCAGATGGTGCTCCACCACTTTACACAGAAACTCAAATTCAAACACCAAACCGTGTAGGCATTTTGGATCGGAATAAGAGAAAGCGGAAGAATGTCGACCGACTTTCTGCTTGCCCTAGAATCGCAGGCATTCCATATAGTATGTACTATTTTTCCTTGAATCTTGATCATGTCCTTCATGGGAAAACGAACATTTCTGCATGGGAAAAGGTTCAATGTGCCGAGGAATTTGATTTGAAGTACGGGGATGATCCAGATGGTTTTACTCTTTTCATGAAAGGATCATCTTTCTCCGTATGTGATGATTACCGTAGCTCTTGGGCGTTCATCAAAACGGGGCTGCACTCATTAGAGAGATACAGTAATTTTGGCATAGAACTGCCACCTGTGGAAATCAAAGAGGCTGAAACCACCGAGTGAATTTCTTGGAATGAGTAAAATTTCAAGCCTGAAACACCTCGTTTAAAATTGGGGCACAGATACCGATTATTAGCAAGTGTTTTGAAAAAACTTGTTTCAGATTGATGATTATGGTGCGCTGCGAAAAAGTGCCCATCAGGAAGAAGCCAAGCTGATATCTTCCCTGGTATATGGCGATTTTCTTTAAGCAGGAGCAACTCTCCGAAGGATTGACTTATGAAGTGGATTTAAGTGGACTTTGAGTGCATATAAGGGATTCATTGAAGTGGAGACAATCAAATGCATAAAAAAGCTGATTCTGTAAATATCTGGAGCAGATATCTTAAAGGAACGCCTGCCCGGGAAATATATACTCGGTACAAGAAAGCACTTTCTGAAGAAAGTAAAGCAATGCGGTTTTCACAAAAGATGGAGTTCTATTTGATGGCAAAGGATGACGATGAGTTGATGGCTGCAATAGCATGTTTTACGCCGCCTCAAATGGACACTGTCTTAAGAGGGTTGCACAAAATATTTTGTAATGATCCAACAATTGTAGCAGATATGAAGAATGTACACCAAGAAAAAATGAACGCATTTCTAAAAAAGACAGTTCAGTATTGGGGAGCAGTAGAAGACGAAAAAGTCAATGAGGCGATTGGAGGTTTTACGAATTTTGAAAAGATCACATTGCTTCGGGTGCTCCATAAGCAGTGTATCTCTAGCAGGCTATAGCTTCATTGCAAGTATTTAGTCGAAAGGAAGTGAGAGTATGATTGTAGCAGAATTAAAAATTTATAACTTTCGTCAGTTCGAATCGGTGAACAACAAGCCTGGATTACAAATTTCTTTTCACAAGGGATTAAACGCGCTGATTGGCGAAAACGATTCGGGAAAAACCGCCGTAATTGACGCATTAAAATTAGTCTTATTGACACAGAGCAATGAGTATATCCGGCCGTCAGATGAGGATTTTTATAAGCCTGTTGGCGAAGATGCGTGCTCAGAGTTCAAGATCGATTGTACGATTTCAGACTTTACACAGAACGAAGCAAAGAACTTTATCGAATATCTTTCATTCAACCAAACGGAGAATGGCATTGAATATACGCTTGAACTTCATTATCGCGCATGGAAAGAAGGACATAAAATTTATCAGGAATTGCGTGTGGGCGATATAGACGATGGAATTTCGATTGATGGAAAAGCAAGAGAATTGCTGAAGGCTGTTTATTTGAAACCGCTCCGTGATGCCGAACGGGAAATGAGATCCGGACGTGGTTCCAGAATCTCGCAAATACTTCTAAATCACCCTGTTTTCAAAGATAAAAAAGAACATGCGGTTCTCGATATTTTTCGAGATGCGAACAAACGCATTGAGGATTATTTTATAGGTGATACGGATGGGAAACGCATTCTCCAGACGATCCGTAGTAATTTAGAGTCGTTTAGTGATAAAGGCCAAGCCAGTGATGCAGAATTAAAAACCTCGGATATTCAGCTAAAAGCTATACTGGAGTCCCTGTCATTGAATGCTCCTGAGATCAACCCCGGGCTTGGGGAATTGAATCTGCTATTTATTGCGGCGGAGTTGTTGCTCCTTAAGGATGATACAGATGGTGGCCTGAAACTGGCTCTAATCGAAGAATTGGAAGCCCATTTGCATCCGCAAGCGCAACTCCGGCTAATCAGTTATCTCCAGAATGAATATAACGAGAACGATGTTCAAATTATAATATCCACACATAGCCCTATTCTGGCATCAAAAATCAACCTCAAGAATTTAATTTTAATGAAAAATGCCACTGGATATGATTTGGCAGAGGGGCGAACAGGGCTACAAAGGGGTGATTACCTGTTTCTCCAGCGTTTTCTCGACTCGACAAAAGCTAATTTGTTTTTTGCTAAAGGTATCATAATGGTCGAAGGCGATGCAGAGAATATTTTGATACCTGTCATTGCAGATATTCTAGGCTATCCATTGGAAAAATACGGTATATCTATTGTAAATGTTGGAAGCACGGCTTTTCTTCGATATAGTAGAATTATGGAGAGAAAAGACGGTGCAGATATTGGGATACCGGTTTCCGTAGTAACGGATTGTGATGTAAAACCGGAGTATATTATCAATCTGGTAACACACAATAAGGAATTCAACGAAAAAGAAACTCAATCTGTACAGAAGCAAGAAGAAAAAAATAGTAAGTATACAACTGGGTCTATCCGAGGATTTACTTCACCTCGATGGACGCTGGAGTATTGCATCGCCCTGAGCAGCCTTTCGGATGTTTTCCATAAGGCGGTTCATTACGGGAAGAAAATTCTGAATGCGCAGGAGCATATTTCGCTGACTGATGCCAAGATTGATGAAGCAAATCGTGACGCCGAAGCAGAAGCACAGGCGTGGAAGGGATTCTCCGCTGCTGAGAGGGCATACCATATTTATGATTTAATGCTTAATGGCGATGGAAAAAGCAGCCTGAAAGCGATCGTTGCCCAGTGCTTAGCTTCGCTTTTGCGTTGGGAAGTATCCATAATTCCAGATGGGTTGACGCAAGAAAAGATGTTTGATCTCGACTTGTATGGATTCAAAATCGACGAAAGTAAAGAGGCAGCATTGAAATCTGCAATAGAGAATGATCCATTTTTAAGTTATATTGTGAATGCCATCAAATATGCAGCAGGAGAAACGGTGTAGATAGGAGGATTTTATGATGGAATGGCAGATTTCCGACCAAGATATTCAAGCCGTAGAAGAAATCCTTTTGCCGCATGGCGCACAGTTTCCGGAAGATGCAAGGAACGTTATACGTTGTTGGCATTCAACTAATGTAGCAGCCTGTCCCGGCAGCGGAAAGACAACGGTTCTTCTCGCAAAACTGAAATTGTTAGCGGATCGAATGCCGCTCGAAAACGGTGCAGGAATCTGTGTGCTTTCTCATACAAATGTCGCCGTCAATGAGATCAAAAACCGGCTTTCCGATTACGTGGACAGGCTTCTCAGCTATCCAAATTATATAGGTACCATCCAGTCGTTTATTGACCGATTTGTGACGATGCCATACCTAAGAAATGTTTCTGGACGAAATGTGCAGGTCGTTGATGGTTTCACTTACGCTCAGCATATGCTGAGCAAAATTGAATGTAATAAGAAGTATTCTGCATTAAAATATATAATCGAATTAAACTTCAAGCCTGGAAATCAATTTAAGACAAAAATAGATTATATACAGGCATTGTACATACGAGGAGATGGAGACCTTTGTATAGGGAAACAGCACAAATCGTTAGCGAGTGCTAAAAAACTTTCTGCTGAACAGTACAAAAAGCTGTTGATAGATATTCTCAAAGAAGAGGGCATAATACGGTATCAAGATGCCTATATATGTGCCCAAATTGCCATTGATAAATTACCAACAGAATATACAGACTTCTTTTCATCACGATTTCAGTATGTGTTTGTTGATGAGTATCAAGACTGCAATAATATTCAGAGACAAGCAATAGATTCAATATTTGATTCTACAAAATGTGTGGTATTTAAGATTGGGGATTCAGATCAAGCAATCTATAATTCGGAAGAAGATACAACGCCAGACTGGGTGCCTCAATCGGGTTTCTTATCACTGATGACTTCTTGTAGATTTAGTCAAGAAATTGCTGATGTGGTGTGCAAGTTGAAGAGAGATGATAAAGGCATCGTGACACTTGTCGGAGAAACGGGCGTTAAACCAGTGTTGCTTATTTTTTCTCCTGAGAAAATTGACAAAGTTATCACTGGATTCATCTCTGCGTTGGAGGCCTATGGCCTTTCTGACAAAAATGGGATATACAAAGCTATTGGTGCAATCAGAAGTGAGAATGCGTCTGGGTTGAAAATTGGCAGCTATTGGTCTGAATTTGATGGAACGGCAAAAAAGAAAAGCGAGTATAATTATTGGACGTTGGTGGACGAGATTGTTCGATCTTTATCTAACGGAAAATTATACAAGACAGAACAAATCGTGCGTAAACTGTTGTGTCGAGTATTTCACTATACTGGAATAAGGAATCCCACATCAGGGAAAGATTATACTCCAGCAACAATCAAAAAAGTTCTCGAAGATAAATACAGAGAGCCGTATCGTCAATGGATGTATGAAATGTCGACTTTGCAAAAAAATGATAGACAAGCAGTAAATCAAGTGGTGAGAAAAAAGATAAACGAATTACTGAAAATCAACAATCCAGAGGCAACTGATATATTTGCTGACCTTCCAGAGCACTTTCTTGACGAGTCTGCTGTTATAAGCTATACAAATTTGCTTGAAAAAAACGTATTGATTGATCCAACTAGAGGACGTCGGATTGTGTTTGACACCATTCACGGAGTCAAAGGTGAAACACACGATGCTACTCTGTATCTTGAGACTGATAGAAAAGGAGCATCGGATTTAAGCCGAATTCTCCACTGTTTTGGTGTTGGAAAACAAGGAAATTCTACACTATATGATTATAGTCGCAAACTGGCCTATGTTGGTATGAGCAGACCTAAAAAGCTGCTGTGCGTGGCAATGCAGGCGAAGACGTACGAAAAAGCTAAAAAAGTGTTTGAACGTGAATGGGAAATCATTGATTTGCGAGATGGAACTGAAGCTTAAGAGTTAATGAGCTTGGTTTTGTTACAAAAGGAACTTGTTATATTTGAAGATTTCATAAGTGAAAAAATGAACTGGATGAATTTATGATAAAAATTTGAAAGCTTCAAAAATATTTTTGCATTTTGTGGCACGTTTAGTTGAATAATAAAACGAAAGTGTGTAATAAACAGGACTTCTTTGAATGGATAAAAGTGACTGAAACACATCCGAATAAGTATTACTTTGAGCGAATTGATGTATTTGATAATGCGTTGGTTCGCTCTTTTTTGCCCCCGCCGGGGCCGGGGTCACTTCTCTACAGTGAAGTCACACGGAGACCGGTGGCCCCTTTCGTGTGGAAAAACGCAAAATTCATAGGTCGGGGGTCCCGGAATTAACGGCGCAAAATGAACAAGGTGAAGATGAGGGCATCGGGGTGAACGCTCCGGTGCCTTTT
>OGZR01000047.1_pt1 | contig 87088 bp, 83 predicted proteins | sample 1576851 | NCBI WGS metagenome assembly OGZR01 (sample SAMEA3541492, study PRJEB24748) | human gut metagenome | biome: human gut; feature: human-associated habitat; material: faeces | place: China | collected 2012
CTGTACTTTATTCAAAAAATATCATTTTAAGGCTTGACTTTTAATAGTTAGTCTTCCTTGGAACTGATCACTTTTGTATATTTTACCCAAAAATATAAAGCAGGTTATAAATTCAGTATACACTTTTACTATATTTTCGTCAATAGCGATCCACCTTTTATACGTTTTATCTCTCTCTAATCCATAAACTTTGCTGAGAGAATATGACTTTGCAAATAAAATATCAAAATAAGAGATATTAATCTTCCTACGAAAAAAATCACTCTGATTTTGCCATCTCCCTTGCATGCTGCCTTGAGCAATATTTGCAGTAATATTTGTAAATCAGCTCATATCTGCTAACATTGCCTATAAAACAAACTCTTAAATATTAAAATTCTTCAATAAAAAATCCTCTAAGACAATAGGTATTCTTCTACTATTGTTTCCGATACTTCTCCCCACGTAAGATCATCAACTTCACTATTCCCGCCGGACATGTTTTTTACTTTGTCTTTAAGTTGTTTCGCTGTATGAATCATACCATTACCTCCACATACATCATCACTTCATCCCTTACTCCAAGTTTAACCGCATACTCAATCAATCTTGATAGATTCTTTTCCTTCGAGGACATATATTCCTTGATTGCTGTCTGATATAACTGAATTTCATATTTCTTTCGATCTTTAATCAAATCACAAATACATCTTTCCTTGTCATATACTTTAACCAAATTACCGCTGCTTGACGGGATTTCACAGGTCCCCATATCAAGAATCTCTGGGTTTGCATAATGAACTTCTTTGTTTTTCTTTTTGATATGTGTAGCATTATATCCGGTAGGAACAGTGAAACAAATATGACTGTATTCTCTGTCGATAAGACCATGCAAATAAAGGGCGGTCTCGCCCGAATAAATAATATTCTTATTTCGTTGCTGGAGTACAAACAACTCATCTGGCCACACATCATCTAAAATATAAATGCCATGTGCCACTTTTTCCATGTCATGCTCTCTGACGTATTTTGAGACAGATGGCTTTGATACACCTGATTCAACGGCCTTCGATGTAATCAAATATCCATTGTCTTTTTCAATTAGCGATTCCAAAATATCTGATGTTGACATAGTTGGCCTCCTTATCCTTGATATTTACTTTCGCGCTTAAATTTTATTATATTTAAGCGTAAAAGTAAATATAAATATAATCCTTATATGCTTGCAGAAGTAAAAGATAACATAACTTCAAATCCCTCGTTTAATATTCCTTCTCTATCTCTCCATCTATTCCATACATTTTCTTGAATGCATCAAGGTCTGCCCGGTTCTTAATCAGCATAACTTCTTCTATCTTACCTGTATGAATGTTCTTAAAGCCTGCAACCTGCTCACCATTACATATGCTCGCTTTGATTACCGGTTTCTTATTTTCTTTATCATATGCCTTTGTAACTGTCTTTTTCTTAAATAGTCCCACTCTGACCACCTTCTTTTGACTTTGCCATCATTATCATCCCAACTGTAGCCCTCGCCACAGCCGCATCTTCCCTGTTTTCCATCATGGGGAAAGCTTTCATCTCCACCGTATCCATCCTATGGCATATCAGTACACCTCCAACTATTTTACCAGTCCTCGTCATCGTCATCAATAGCATCATCTACACCGGCAGCATAATCATCATCGCTGTCGTATCTGTCATCATCATAGTCTCCATCCATATAGACATCATCATAACCATCATCATATGAATCATGATAATATTTCTTTGAACCGGAGCTGCTGCTTGAAGAGCTTCCTGAATATGTAGAGTTGCTACCGGAATTGCTATAGCTGTTCGTACTACTGTCCGAAGAATTTGTACTGCTTTCTGATGAACTACTACTATTATATTTTCCGGAAGAATAGCTCTTTGGTGTATAACTGCTGCTTCCTGAGCTGCCACTTGAATTATACGATGAACTGCTATGTGACGAGTATGAACTTGATGGTGAATAGTCATAATCATAATACTCTTCATCATCAGAACCAGACCACCATCCTGCGAATCCACCTATGATAGCAAATACTCCAATAGCTACCAGAAACAAAATTATGTTTTCTACGATAGAATTTCTGTTATTTCTCATAATCACACACTCCCTTATTAGTTGCAAATGATATCAGCTCTTTGATTGTCTTTAGTATATGACTTTACGAGTCCCAAAGTCTGCCCTCGTAATTCGAATCTTTGTTCCAAAATCGTTAATCAAAACTTTAATCAAAAATCAAAATCATCTCTTTCATCTTCCATGTATGATTTTTCCGCAGCTTCGTACACCGATTCAGTATGAGTATCAAACAGCACCCATTCCACCAAATCGAAGCTGTTCAGATTATCCTGCAAGAACCTGTTTACTGTATGTACTGCAATATTTGCTGCCAACTCAACCGGAAAACCATATGCTCCCGTTGATATGGAAGGAAATGCAATAGACCTTATTCCATTATCCATTGCCAGCTTCATGGAATTAAAATAGCAGTTAGCAAGAAGCTCCTCTTCTCTATTCCTTCCTCCATTCCATATCGGTCCCACAGTATGTATCACATAATCACATGGCAGATTATAGGCTTTTGTTATCTTTGCTTCTCCAGTCTCACATCCGTGAAGTGTCCTGCACTCTGCCAGAAGTTCCGGTCCTGCTGCTCTGTGAATAGCACCATCTACACCGCCTCCACCAAGAAGCGAGTTGTTTGCTGCATTTACAATTGCCTGCACATCTCTAATTTTTGTAATATCGCCTTTTACTGTCCTTATCATATCCTAATCACTCTCTATTCACAAATTTATCCCATGGTGTACGAATCTCTATCAGATTGCCGGACGGATCATAAAATCTTACAAGCTTCTGTCCTCCGTCAAGTTCTGTCCTGTTATTATATGGAATAGTCTGTATCTGCATGCTTTCCTGCCATATTCCGGCATCCTGCAGTACAAGCCCCTCCGACATTATTACATTACCTTCCTGTCTTGAAATCACATTAAGGCCAAACAGTTCGTTATAGAACCGGATTGACTCTTCTATATTGTCCACTACTATTAATATATTCTTTAGTCTCATATAATAATTTCCCAACTTCGTTTCATATATCCATATGCCATCATCAAGTTCAATACCGGATTCTTCTGTATCTTTGTCCCACCTCTAAAGCTAAAGACTTATTTTCCATAATGACTTACCTCCCTGTTGTTTTGTTAAGTCTATTATCTCAATTCTTATCATAAAATAACATAAACAATTTCTTGATTATCTCAACCTAACATTGATTTGTAGATGCTGAGAAGGAAAAACAAAATGAGCACACGAACTGTATTCGCCTGCTCACTTACATCATTCTTTTATTATACCGGTAACCTTGATAGCATCAACTGCTGCCTTTTTACCGAGTAGAAAATCACGATCACGTTTCCACTTTGCAACATCATCCATAAAATTATCTTTATCAGCATTCAGCTTTATAAGAAATGACAGATGATTTATTGCCTTCTTTTTTGAAAAAACACCTGCATTAATCGCCCTTGTCAGTATCGTCTGTCGACAGGCATCTGACAAATCATCCTTTGAATTCACTGTATAGCCAATTATATTTAAAATAGACTGAGTATATAAATCTCTAAAGTCTTTATTCTTTATAAAAAGATTATACTCTTTCTTATTTACCACTCTGCACAGAATGCTGCCATGACTTATAAGACTATTGTAGCTCAATGAGGAAATATAATATGCCTTACATGTCTTGCAATGAAATGCCGGTATAGTCAGCTCCTGTACTCCGCTATTTGTATATACCGGCACTGTAGCTGATACTTTGACATAATCATGTCCGGAATGTATACATTCATCAATATTATCATGCACAACTACATTATGGTAATCAAGCACCGCCTGGTATTCCTGCTCTTCATTGTCAGATGTATGTATATCAAATGGTAGATCTGTTTCATATTCAATATTGTCATTAAATGGAAGTTCCTCAATATCATTATTATCAGATGATTGCTCGCTTTCATGCTCAAGCTCCTTTGAAATAGCTCTATAAAGGGCTTCTAATGAATCTCTATCCATAGATACACCCTTTAATGGGGTTTCATTTTCCCACTTTCTCAAATCATATTTGGGCTTTCCGTCACCCCAGTCTATTAGGTTCAATTCTATTGAGACGTTTTTCCACTTTTTTATTGTAGCGATTTTTTTGATAATTTTCATTTATACACTCCTATATGGTCGTTAATCTTTATAATATATCTCTTTATTCCATCCATACGGTTCGATAATCATCTCTTCATCATTTTTCTTATCAAAAGCATCACACGAATAGGCAACGGCTCAGCGCTTTACCTTAACATGACAGTTTAAACTTTTGTCGAGAGTAAGGCATAACTGCTCACCATCTCTTCTAAATCATCAACTGTCATCATGCCCGTTTTTTTATCAATCAATGCCCCCTCTTTGAACACTAAAAACGAAGGTATGCTTTTAACATCCAATTTTTCACCAACTACATTATCTCCATCCGCCTCTATTCGAACAAATAGGATGTTTGAATATTTATCTGAAATATCTTCAAATATTGGGCTCATCACTTTACATGACATGCACCATGTAGCCCAAACATCCACAAAAACCTTCTCATTTTTATTCAAAATATCATCTAAATCATCTATCTTAATATCTAATACAGCCATTTTTCTTTTCTCTTTCATCTTTTATAAATAATATCATGCTACCATGAAATTGTATACTACTTTATTTATTTTCTTTAGGCCACAATTCTTTTCTCGCATTTCCTAAGCTTCCATAAATATAAATATAGACTTCCATATGATTTTATGATAAAATACATACTGTGGATTTTTAATTATGTTTAATGAATTAGAGGTGAAGTAATGAACTCAGCACGTTTTAGTTTTCCTGCAGTAAAAGGCATTCAAGCAACTATGGAATACTATGTTACCATGGTTCCGTTAGACTGCATTCCTAAATTATTTACATTCAGCGATGAAAATATACCCCCGGAAATACGGTCTCAGCGAACACTAAATAAGTCAAGAATTCCAGAAATGAGTAACTATATTCTTCAGAACCCAACCTCTTACGTATTTTCATCTTTAACCGCGTCTGTAGATGGGGAGCTACTATTTGAACCTTCAGGCTCGGATAGCAATCTCGGCATATTGTCTATATCTATGTCTTCAAAGTTATTGATAAATGATGGTCAACATCGACGTGCCGCCATTGAGGCTGCTTTGAAAATAAATCCTGATTTGAAGTATGAGCATATATCTATGGTTTTATATCATGACATTGGTTTAAAACGCTCACAGCAGATGTTTTCGGATTTGAATCGTTTTGCTATAAGACCAACTCAATCATTAAATATACTTTATGATACCCGTGATGATCTATCGCTTATAGTTAAAGATGTTATTGAGGAAATTTCCGAGTTTTCTGATTTAATAGACAAAGAGCATACGTCAATTCCAAACCGTTCCGTATCATTATTTACGTTAAGTGCTCTTTATAGAGGAACCCGTTCCTTACTCAATGGATTAGACATGACCTATAATGAGCAAAAAGCCTTTGCCATCAAATATTGGTCAGTTGTATATTCAAACATGCCTGACTGGCAAAATGTATATAACAAAAAAATAAAATCCTCTACAATTCGAAAAGAATCCTTATCACCTTTGAGCATTACTATTAAAGCTCTTGGCGAAATCGGTAACAAATTGTATAAGACGAAGCCCGATTCCTGGGCAACTGTTTTATCAAGCTTAAAAAAAATAAATTGGCAGAAAAATAATCCTATCTGGAACAATGGAATCATTGTGAATGGCAGTGTTCAGTTATCTCATGCAACTCAGCAGTTGATGATTGATGAAATAGAAAAATTTTTATTGTAGTAGGTGAAGATAAATGGCAAATATATTAACTAAAAAGTTTCTTGAAGAAACTATAGAAACCATCAAACATGTATATATGGAAGATAATATTCCTTGGATTTGTGGATATAGTGGTGGAAAGGACTCTTCTGCTGTTGTGCAGCTTGTCTGGATGGCTTTGCAACAATTACCTAAAGAGAAAAGGACAAAAATAGTTCATGTAATTAGCACAGACACAATGGTCGAATCCCCTGTAGTAGCATTGTGGGCAAGTCAATCTCTAAAGAAAATGACTGATGCCGCAAAAGTTGATAATCTTCCTATTATTCCTCATAGACTTACACCACAAATTCAGAATACATTCTGGGTAAATTTAATTGGACGCGGTTACCCTTGTCCTAGAGTTAATTTTAGATGGTGTACAGACAGATTAAAGATTGATGCTTCCAATCAATTCATCAAAAGCATTCTTGCAGCTGAAAGCGAAGCTATTTTAGTTCTTGGTTCTAGAAAAGCAGAAAGTGCTACTAGACGTAAAGTAATGGAAGGCTATGAAGAAAAACGTTATCGCGAACATCTTAGTCCCAATGGTTCCTACCCTAATACATATGTCTTTACTCCAATCGAAAACTGGGAAGATTCAATGGTATGGCAGTTTCTAATGCAGCATTCAAATCCATGGGGACATTCTAATAAAGACCTTCTTGCAATGTACCGCGGAGCATCTGCTGATAATGAATGTCCTATGGTTGTTGAAAGCGGCACTCCTTCTTGTGGCGGAAGTAGAATGGGATGTTGGGTTTGTACCATGGTTACAGAAGACAAATCTCTCTCTGCCATGATTCAGAATGATGAAGAAAAGGCATGGATGCTGCCTCTTTTGGACTTCCGAAACTACATTGCTGCTTATAGCCAGGGTGGCGATATAACACAAAATGAAATGGACAGGAATAGACGAGATTTTCGACGTATGAACGGTAATCTCACATGGCATAACAACCGATTGGTTCATGGACCTTATACAAAAGAAGTTAGAGAAGACTTTCTAAGACGCTTGCTTAAACTTCAATTGTTCATTCAAGAAACTGGCCCTGAAGAAGTTAGAACCTCTGAACTAATTACAATGGATGAATTAAGATATATAAGAAAAATATGGTTAGATGACAAGCATGAATTTGATGATATGGTTCCACAGATTTACAAAGAAGTCACCGGAAAAGACTTTGAGGATAATAGTATTCTTGGCAATAAATATTATGGCAAAGAAGAATGGGAACTTTTAGCTGAAGTTTGTAAAGATTTATATCCTGATTATGAACTAATGCTAGAAATGCAAAGTAGCTTATTAGATATGGAAGCCAAAAATTCTGCCATTAGTTCAACTAAAAATGTAGTCAAAAACTTGGAAGCAAAAATCAAACATTCTTATTACAAGAATGAAGATGATGCTGAAGATATGCTCAGAATGAGAAGGAAACGTCAAGGTTTAGTCGATGATAGCAAATACGCTCAAGAATATGAAACCGATACTGACGAACCATTAAATACTTCCCCTAAAGATTACGAAGAAGAGGATTGTTAATATGCATTTTTTAAACATAGAATTATACAATTACGGTATATATAAGGGCAAACATAATATTTCATTATCAGATCAAGATAGCGGAAAGAACGTCACGCTAGTCGGTGGAATGAATGGGCGTGGAAAAACTACTATCCTGGATTCCATTTTTCTTTGTTTATATGGAAGAAAATCAACCGAATATATTACCGGAAAAAAAGAAGCTTACCATAAACTTCTAAAAGATCATATTAATAAATCTGCAGAAGATAAATCCTCTTATATCAAGCTCATAATGGAGATGGATGACGACGATGGTACCATCATCACCGTTACAAGAGCGTGGAAAATGAGCGGTAAAAAGATAGATACAACCCTTCAGGTTGAAAAGAACGGAATTGATGATAGCTATCTCTCAGAAAACTGGGAATACTATGTTGAAGAGCTAATTCCATTTGGCATTGCCAAATTTTTCTTTTTCGATAATGAGAAAATAAGTCAAATAGCTGACGATGACGCGTTTGATAAAATCAAAGATTCCATCAAGTCTGTTATGGGTGTTACCACCATTGAATCGCTATGTGCTCATATTGAAAAAATACGAAAAGAAAAAAATTCAAATTTAAAGAAATCTGGAAGTGATTTATTAACAAAAGAATCAGAAGAATTAACTCAAAACATCGAAGACGCTGAAACAATAATAAGAAATCTTTTTGCTCAGAAAGCTTCTTTGATTCCAAAACTTGCCAAGCTTAATGACAAATTGGAACAAACCGAACAGGTCTTCTGGAAAAAAGGAGGAAATCTCGGTCTAAACCATGATGATATTTTAAGGGATCAGCATACACTCAAAGAACAAGCTGCTTCATTAAAAGAAGAAGCAATTGCATTAGCTTCAAACCCTGCCACCCCTTTGTGCCTTTGTAATTCACTTACAATTTCCGCATACAATAAAATATGCTCCGAGGAAAACGCACGAGCAAAAAAATACTCTCTTCCTGTAGTTTCAACATTGTATGATTCGTTACTTAAAGAGTTTCAAGGAGAATTCTCTGAAACATCAGATTCATATAAATTGCTTGCAACAATCATAGAACATCAGTTAAATGAATTGAAGCAGGAAGCACAAAGTGATAGTTCAAGTTCTCTCACACCGCTTGCCAGGACTCTTATTGACAAATTTGTAAGTGAAGATTCCTCTGCACTCAAACATAAAGCATTAACAATTGTTACTGAAAATAAGAAGGTTCTTACTGCATTGCAGCAACTTGAAGTGCATTTAAGCAGTAGTGCCGAGAAGACTGACACAATCAAACTCTTGGGCGATATAAAAGACTTACAATCACAAAAAACTCAACTAGAATCAGACATAAACAAATGTGAAGAACAAATCCACTCTACTCAGTACAAGAAAGAGCAGTTGGAACGTCAGTTGAATAAAGTTCTTCTTAAGATAGCTGCTGATGCAGATACAAGTGATGACAATGTAAGGATTATTGAATATTCAACAATAACATTGGAGATAATGCAGGAATTCGTACACCGCTTACAATCTCAAAAAGTAAATCAGTTGGAGATGAACATAACATCTTGTTTTGAATTTCTAGCTCAAAAACAAGCTATTATCACATCTATCTCTATTGATCCAGAGACACTAGATATAACTTTAAGAGATTACAACGGCGGCGTTCTTCTCAAAGATCAGTTGTCAGCTGGAGAAAAGCAGATGTTTGCGATATCAATATTATGGGGATTGGCTTTATCATCTGGATATAAGCTCCCGGTAATAATAGACACTCCAATGGCACGATTAGATTCAGCCCACAGAAGCAATTTTATTAATAGGTATTTGCCGAATGCAAGTTCACAAGTTATCGTCCTTTCCACAGATGAGGAGATAAATGGCAAGTATCTTGAAGATATACGCAAGTATGTTAATACATCCTATACTCTTGTATACGATGAGGTTGAAAAATGTAGCAGCATCCAACCTGGATATTTCGGAGGAAAAGTATAATGATTTGTAAACAATTTAAATTATCGCAACCCGAAAAAGACAAACTCATAAGAATAAAATCTAGAACAGGCATCCAAAACTGGAATATTATTTGTCGGTGGGCACTTTGCTGGTCGTTAAATGAAGATACCATACCTGGTGGTGTAGACCCTCAGTCAGATAGTAATGTAGAAATGTCGTGGCTTACTTTTGCAGGCGAATATCACGAAATATACGAAGAACTAATACGAGTTAGATGCTTAAACGACGGACTTGATGATGATCCAGATACTTTATTAAAATATTTTAGATTACATCTTAATAGAGGCATCAATCACTATAGTTCACGAGATGTATTAAAAAGCATTCACGACTTACTTAACACTTTACCAAATGAGGAATAAGATATGTCAATATATTTAGATTACAATGCATCTACTCCTATTTTACCGGAAGTTTTAGATGTTATGATTGAAGCATATAAGCAAACTCCTGGTAATGCTGACAGTAGAACTCACTCTTTCGGAGCAAATGCTCAAAAGTTAGTACAGTCATGCCGTAATACCATAGCTGAGGTCTTGGATGTTGATCCGGCTGAAGTCATTTTTACTAGTGGATCAACCGAAAGCAACAATACTGTCATACTTGGAATTGAAGAATATGCACAAAGAACTGGCAAAAAGCATATCATCACCTCGATGATTGAACACAAAGCCATTCTTCAACCGCTTAAACACCTTGAAGAAAAAGGGTTTAAAGTAGATTATGTTTCTCCTGATGAATCGGGACGAGTTAGCTCAGAAGAAGTCTTATCTCTCATTACCGATAAAACTTGTCTTGTTTCAATAATGTTTGTTAATAGCGAGACTGGTATAATTCAGCCCGTTAAAGAGATTGGATGTGCTTTAAAAGAAACCGATATTATGTTCCATGTGGATGCAACGCAAGCTCTCGGTAAACTTAACGAAGAAATTCGCTCTCTAGACTACAATATGATGAGTATAGCTAGTCACAAAATAGGCGGACCTCAAGGAATCGGGGCACTCATACTAAAACGCGGAAAAGATTATAAACGACCACCTATTAAGCAATTAATGTATGGCGGTTCTCAAGAACGTGGTTTTCGTCCTGGCACAACCCCCGTTGCTTTGGTCGCTGGATTTGCAAAAGCTGTTGAGTTGTGTGAAAAAGAACTAGCATCAAATAACAAGCGATGTTCAGATATTAAAAATCGATTTATGGAAGCAATTAAAGATTTGCCATATACTATTAATGGGGACCCTAATTATTGCTTACCTTCAACAATTAATATCAGTTTTGATGGTTTAGATGCCGAAGCAGCGTTCCTCTGTCTAGGTGATAATTATTCGTTTTCAAATGGTTCAGCCTGCAATTCATCTTCTCACTCACTCAGCTATGTTCTAGACGCAATGGGCTTAGATGAAAAAAGGAAATCTGAGGCTATTCGCTTATCTTGGAATGGAAATACTGACGTAGATTTTACAGAATTTGTTTCAATTATAAATAGCATGATATAGAATTAGCGGAATGGTTAAAATGCCATTCCGCCTTTATCTTTAAAATCTAACTTTCATTGTGTTCATTAAATCATTAGCTTTTAGCCACTCTAATATATGGGGAGTCAAATCACTTACTGTAGCCTTTTGTATTTTAACCTTATTAATAAATTTCTCAACCTCATCATCAAGATGCAAACCATTGACTATCTTCTTGCCTCGCGCAACTGTACCCAGAAAATCATCAATTTCCTTTGCTGACGTAGGCATTTTGATTTTCGCATTTTCCAGGACTTCAAGTAAGGTATCTGCTTCTTTTTTATCAGGTAACAAGTTTTTCAAGGAAGTTAAAGAATCAATTACAGAAGTACACTGTTTATCTGAAGCTTCTTTCCATGCATTTTCAGTTGCTGACTTGCACAAATCTATTGCATTTTTAAGAGCCTGAACCGTTGTAGCATCTAATGCATGATTATAAGTTCTTTCGCCACAATTATCAACTGTTGTCTGCAATGTCTCTTTTAATTCTGCCGTTAATATTCCTGGTGCAATCTGCTTGTCCTTTAATGCAGTAATAACATTTAGCAACTGCTCTAATATTGGAGTACATGATCCTAAAGCAATAACTTGTTCCTTAAATGTTTTGGCAGCCTGCTTATTATTAGTAACCTGAATTGAATCAAGCATCACATTGTTCGTAGCTTTCAGTGTATTTATAATCATTCTACCACCTCCATTTTCTCAATTTTATCGCTTAGTTCTTCTAACTTCGCCCGGGCCCCTTCAAGCATAAGAGGATCTACGGTTTCAACTTCTCCTAGCAAATTGCTATGTATTGCGTATAGTTTCTTTGCAAAGGCCTCTACATCTTTAAGTGATTGAATAATTGCCGACAATCTTTCAATTGGTCTTTGAGAGAACAATGTCAAAAGCTCTATCTTATTCTCTGATACTAAGGTGGTTTTTAACGCTTCATACTGTCCTATTGCATATTTTGCTTGTTCAGCAGGTGTATCATCAAATTTGCTCTTCAATTCGCTCATAAAGTACTCATGCGCAGTTCCACAAGTCTTATAAAACTCTTGTATTTCAGCAGCTACATTCTGATAATCAGCTTCCGTAGGATTCTTGCCAATCAAATATTCAAACTCTTTAATCTTAACAGTTGCCAATTTCTTCTCACTCTCTATAACTATATCGATTTTTTGATATAGCGCTTGTAAATATTTTCTAAAATTTTCATATTGGTTCCCTTTATAAGCCTCTAGCTCGACAGAAATATCCCAATTAGACTTCTGCAAATGCACAATAGAATTAATTAATTCGCTCGTTCTGAAAAATGGAACTTTACCATCCGCCCTATCACCTACAATCCCCATTATCGTCTTACTTCCTGAGATAAGGCTAGAATTTATCTGTTCCTTAACAGATTTATGATTTCCAATATATGTAAGCACATCCTTCCACGCCTGGTCCTCTCTGTCCTCAGCTTTCGTAGGCGAATTTGTTCGCATAAGAATACGCAAAAGCTCCTCATTCTTTTTACCTGAAAGTTTCTGACCATAAAGAAGTCTCTGCAAATATTCAATTGCTAAACACCAAGTAATTACGGGATGCTCATTATTACCTACAGTTTGACCAAACATTTTATCAATAAATACCTTTTTATTAGCCTCTATCCAATTTATCAATATAAGCTGATAGTATGCAGCATTTTCAAAATCCCATTTTTTATAGTAGTCAAAGAGAGTTAGCCCCATTAATATTGTTCTCGTTTCAGAAGAACGGCACAACACTACAATAGCTTTATTCTTATTGACGTCAAGTTTTGAATCCTCGATATGGACAAAGCTACCATTTCTAAATCGCTGTGTTACAAAATTGCCTGGCAGTCCTTCATCCTGCCATGCAATTGACTGAACAACAAATTGCCCTACCCACTTATTATAATCTGAGGAGTATTCCAGAGTTTTCTTTGATTCAAACCATGCCTCAATATCTTCTTTCTTTCGATTAAACGCTATTTCCTGAGACGATTGTTTTTGTGGAGTAATTGTTGTTCCTTTGTTCTCATCATTTGATGAAGAATTACCCGAAGGTATGGTCGGCGAAACAGTCGCTCCGCTATTTACACCGGCAAACGCTCCTAAACCTATATCCTTCAGGAATTTCTTGCTTATTCCACCTATAGTATCATCCACCACTTCAGTTGTACCATTTCCCCATACTTTAAACAGCACCTTCATTCGCGTCTTGTCTTCGTCAGATAAGTTTGAATTTTCAATACTATCTGCATATGGCGGTTGAAGCGTTACAGCTGATATATAAGATGGAGTTTCCGGAAATCTCCAATTGTCTCCAAATTCCATACCATCTGCAAACTGAGCAAAAAAATGTTGAATTACATGTGTCAAAAAGTTTCTAGGAGTCTTATGTTTTAGTTTATCATACAGAGAAAGTAAACTTTGCTTGTTAAATGGATACAAAGTATATGATTCATCTCCGATTTCAACTTTATCCCACTCAAAATCTGGAATAAACCCGGCATTTGGCATAGTATCCCCATCAACACTTCCTTTGTACCACTCCTTCACATCATCCGTGGATGAGTATATAGCATTAATATAACGTGCTGCCATCTCAAGCAGGAAATCATCTCCGCCATATGATTGCTCTGTTACTTTAATCTGTTTTGTTACTCGGTCTTTAAAATTATCTCTAAACGAATCATAATATCCGTCAGTAATACCAATAACCGATGTCACACGACACAAATCACTATACTTACCACCATTTTCAACCGATAAGGCTGTAATAAGCTCACTTTCTACAATACTAAATGACGTAAAATCTTCGATAAATATTGTCAGGTTCTTCCCCTCTTTATAAAGAGATTTTCTCAAATTAACAAAGAGATCTCGAGCATTTTCGCTTGTAATATTGGCACAGCTCTGCATCACTCCGGATGTAAAATGATTTAGATATGTAACCAGTTTGGTAACTGCACTCTCATCATCCTTTAATTCATATAAATAGAAACTCCTTACCTCTTCAGCTGAATCCTTCTTAATTGATCTTTCAACATCACGTGGAAGTTTGAAATCATCGGCAGTGAAAATAGTTTCTGTCTCATCCGTTACTATTGTTTTGGCCCCAGCCGTAATCATTTGATAACACTTATCAATTGGCCCTTCCGGTCTCATCATGTATTCCTGTACTCTTAAATCATACAAAAATGCTGCTATATTTTTACAAGTAACCTGTTTGTAGGAAGAATTAGAGCTGTCAGTCTGCACTCTTCTAACATACTCACTATAGATAGAAGCCTTAAATTCTTCTTCATTTTGAGATTCCTCTGCAGAGCAAAACTTATTAAACTTTTCTTGAAGTTCAGGATCTTTAACTAAGCCTTCGTCCAGCATCTGCTGTACTGCGCCGCGAACTGTGTTTCCCAATCTTTGAAGGAAAATAACTTTCTCTTTGCTCTCATTGTAGTTCTCTTTGTCATTTACGAAACGATTATGAAGCCAACATATTAAATGAGATTTACCGGTACCGTTTGTACCTCTAACTATGAGCATTTGATGTTTATTGGCCCTGTTAACAATATACTGGTCATAAATTTGATTTTCATTCAAGTAAATTGCATTAGCCTGAGTGTCACCAAATTCTATGAATTCCAGATTACGAAACGGAACATGTGTAGCCATAAAATACTCTATATCAACAGCCGTTCCGTCTTTTTTGATAACATACTGATCCATTCGATCAGAACAATCTATCCATTTCATACTACGCCCCCTTCACTACAATTTCTGAAAAATCGTTCAATGAAACTCCAACCAACTTAAATAAGCCTACTTTAGCTGCATCCATAGTTGAAATCATCTCAACAGTTCCTTCTTCGTGCAATATTCTAAGCCCATTAGAAACCGCCAAAGATAACCCCTGATTAGTGCATGATGCTGCTGCCTCTGGAACATTTTCCTTTAGCCAAATCACGAATTGTGCTGCCGTCATTCTTGTCCCAAGCTCAATGTTCTCTAAAGCATCTCCTAATCTGACCTTCATATTTGGAATAAGAGTCTTGTTGTATTGATATGCATGTCCCAAATAGCGCATCCAAAATCGCCATCCCAACACGTCATTTTCACTTATTGACTCTACTCCATTTTTTGCTGATATAGCTGCAAAATCATCAAATTTGTTAATACCCTGTGTCATATCAGAATTTGCGATATACCATTCTGTAAGCCTAAAAAAAGTTGATTTCTTATTTGAAAATATAATAGGGCTTATAGTCTTACGAAAAGTCGTTGCAGATTCAAGAGAATCTGTCGATATATTAATTGAATACTTATCTCCATTCTTTATAATAAGTTTCAACTCCTCCGCTGCTTCTATAGTTCTTCTTATGGCTTCCTCTTCAAACTTGCTATCCGGATCTAATTCAGATAGCTTAAACAAATCTTGACTTGTATAATTTCCTTGATTCACCAGTCTGCAAATTGCCAATACTCTTTCCGGAGTAGGTCCTGGTCTCATATTATCGTTTTCCTTAAACATTCCTTTCCTCCCTTACAAGCTTGATAAACTACATGAGCGGCAATCTAAAAACTCATTAAGCGTTCTGTTCTTTGACACAATTCTTGTACTTGATTTACAGCACCATACTTTCTTATATTTTAAGAAATTTCCATTCTCTGCAATTTCAAATATTTTATTGTTAATGGCCAAATCATCACTTAATAAGAATAGTATCCCATTGTGGAAAACCCACTCTATGTCCTTCGCAATTGTAATAAATTCACTATGCGTAATGCCCAAACAACCGTCTGTATTAAGCTCAGAATACTTATCTGGAATTACAACACATCCCAAATTTAGCTTATTAGCCTTCTCGATAACCACTCTAATATCTATATCATCATAATCGTCGATTGGAACCAGCAAATCATTTAGCGTACCAATATATCTTTTCAGTAACACCGATGGCACTGATGGCTCTACATTAACTATAGATTTATCTCTTATACATATAGCGTCTTCCTTTACAGATGTTCCTTCCGGATGAACAGGACAGCCTTTACAAATTGGCTGTGCATACGGATATAAGGATACGAAATGTTTTCCCCAACATTTTACATTCGGTCTATGAATTAAATCCGCCATCTTATGATACCCCGCCACTCGCATATTGTACTCTTTTTGTCTATCCTCCGATATTGCTTCTGTAAGCTTATCTGAATCCGTTATCAAATCAATATCCTTTATCTTGAACGAGAATAAATATGTTTTTTTAACTGCATCATATTTTGCCTCAACGATTTCAATATAGCCTTGTCTATGAAGCAGCAACAATGTGTTTGCATTCCAACACATATTTCGCATTCCTGCATGCTTAGCTTCTTCAGAAGTGAATGATTTAGGAACAGTATTTAAGTCTGCAATAACAACCTCACCGTCAATTATCGTCTTCTCATCTTCTAGAATACTTTCCAATCGAATTATTATATTTTCAGGCTTCAATATACTTTTATTCACCAAACCAAACGCTACAGACAAATCATTTCTTCCATCATCTCTGCTCATGAAATAAGATATAACACTCAGAGAAGGAAGACCATCTCTTCCAGCTCGCCCAACTTCCTGATAGAATCTGCTCAGATTTTCAGGAACGCATGAATGAATTATTGTCCTTACATTGCTCTTATCTACGCCCATTCCAAATGCTGATGTAGCAATCATTATATCGAACTCATTATTCTTCCAGGATTCAAGTAGACTTTCTCTGTCTCGATCACTAGTTTCACCTGTATAGGAATGAACATTCAAAAATCCTAGTTTATTTAATTTTTTGCAATATCTATCAGCTGTAGCTGGTTCAATCACATATACTATTAGCGGCTTAGGAAGATATTTAACCATCTCTATTACATCATTCTCTCGCCCTTCATAATTGTGATTCTCCGAAATCATATATCTTGGTTCTTGTCTTAGCGCGTCGCATCTAAATTGAACATTATTCTCATTAGACCCAAAAAGATCAAAAAGAACTTCTACCACATCGTCTGACAAAGTTGCAGATAACAAATATGTTCTGATGTATTGTTCAGACGCCTTTTTCATTTCATTTAATACAACTGAAAATATCTGAAAATCAGGTCTAAAATGAACACCCCAATCAGGAACTATATGTGCCTCATCAATTACAACATTATGAAGATATTTGTCTTGAGATGCTTTTCTAAGCTCATTATTAAATCTTTCACTCTTCAATATTGCCTCAGGAGAGGTAAATATTAATCTTGCTGTTTTATTCTTAATTCCACTAATAATTGCATCATTATTAGAGTCCGACCGATAACAAAATACTCTACTTTTAGCACCTTCATCTGCTAATGAACTCAGTGCCTGTAAGTACTGATCTTTCGCAAGTGAAACAGTCGGCACTACCACTAATGTTAATTTATGCTCAACCGCTGATAAAAGCTGAGTTATTAAGCTTTTACCTCCGCCAGTTGGCAACGAAATCATTAATGTGTAATCGTTTGGTAATTCTATTGCACTGTGTACCGCAATCTTTTGTTCCAAAGACCTATAGTTTTTAAATTTTGTGAACCTACACAAATATGCATCACCCGATGATTCTTTGTGAACACTATATTCTTCTGTTCCCAGTTCATACACTTGTTGAATAAAATTCTTATTGTCCTGTAATGTTTTTGGACATTTGTCCACAACATCAATCGCTCCATCTTGTGCAACAATAACCCCCAGCTCATCTCCATAGCGTTCTACCACATCAGTAATAAGTCTTGGAAAGTTAAATCGTCCCATGAACAAAATAAAGTCTCTGATAAAAATCAATAAATCTTTAGGGCCAATTTTACCTGAGTTATACTGCTTATACCTTTGAAAATAAGTTATGCATAATGAGGCCTTTGCATACTCTTTTATTAATCCGCTTTCCAACAATACGGGAAGCATTTTTTTAATTTTCAAATCAGCAGTTGTAACGCTTATTTCATCTTTCAAATAACTATTAAATACTTCCATGTATTCCATACAATCTTACCGCCTTTTTAAGAACATCAAACTGATTGAATCCAATGACAATACAGGATTAGACAATGCAAAATATACCGCTTCATATTTTTGTTTGATTTTAGCAATCTTTTCCATGTCTTTACCTAAATATATGTATTCAGATTCATATCCACTAACAATTCTATCTATTTCGCACTTAGCTGATTCTAAATCCGCAAGCTCCATAGCTTGTTTACGAGCCTTATCTTTTGAAATCTTAGATACTTTAGTTACTATACTTTTCCATTCATCCTTCGGGTGTCTTTCCATAAATCTTTCAAGAGCCGAAATCTGACCTCTTTTTCCCGATCTCTTACCCAAGTGATCTGCATTAATAACATTTCGTTTATCAAATAAGTAATCTATCAACTCATTATCTGAAACTGCATCACATTTTCCAAATGGAATAAAAACAAATATCTGTTTCATCGGTAAATACATTCTAAACTGCGATAATAACTGGATAGAAATCTTATTCTCTATCAAGTAATTGATTTTAGGCTCAACATTATATACGCAGACAAATCCATTGTAATTAAATGGTGCCAACGAGGAAAAAGCACAGCACCTTCCTCTTCCACTATCAATAGCATTTCCAATAATACTATCGAAAACAGGATCCCCTGGTGCATAAAAAAGCAAATCTTCTCTCTTAATTGCTGTAGAGCGATTGAAAGTTCCTAGTATTCGCCCTTCTTTTCGTACTATTGCTGTATTTTCATACAAGCTCCAATCTGGCGGAACAAAAAGTGATTGTATTGCAGCTCTCGCCGAAAACATCGAATCAGCAAACTGTACTATTTCATTTTTATTAACTGTACTCTTCAATCCAGCCTGATTCGCCCAGCCCAACATTGAAGACTGAAACAAATCATTTTCTCCGCCACTATACGTCTGTAACATCTGCTTTACTGCAATTGAAAGAGGACGATAGATTACACTGCCTGAATCATATAATTGTTCTTCTTCTACTGCATCCCTAGTATCCTCGGTCATATCTATAATGTCATCAATCGCATTTTCAAGACCTGTGTATACATCATCCTGTAAAGCTTCTTCAATTCTTTCATTAAGCTCGCCTGTAATAATTTCAAGTCCACTTAATGATCTTTCAAAAAGACTTAACCCCTCATTCCAAATTTTAAATAGTTGCTCCTCAATAGTATCCTTTGCAACTAAAACAAGAGAATTAACTTCTAAGTGTTCCACATCTCTTCCCAATCGATCCAAACGTCCAATTCTTTGCTCTATTGCATTAGCAGTCCAAGGCAAGTCTAAATGTATAATCCAATCTGCATTCTGAAAATTACGACCTTCACCTCCTGTTGCATCGCACAAAATAACTCGTACTTCTTCATGATTTTGGAATTCATAAACGCTATCTTCCAATTCATCTTTAAGCATATTACTCATAAAACAAACACATGGTATGTTGCGCTTTTCAAGCATTTCGCCAAACTTCCATAATGTTTCTCGAAATTCTGAGAACACAACAACTTTTCCGTTGTTATCATTGCTTACTGTCACTTCCTGCTCAATGAAATCTACCGTTTTTAATAATCTGCCTTTAATGTCATCTGGATTTTCATCCATGTAATAATCTATTTGCGCTAGTTCGTCATCCGCCTGTGATATCCATAACTTTAATAACTCTTTTAGTTCCGTATCATCTGCTTCTACATCATCCAAAACACGATCAAGAGCCCATGGAGAGCTAAACATTCCTTGCAAAAGCTTAAAAATATTCTGCATACTTAATTTTTCTTCTTGAATTGCAAACGAAACATATTCAAGAAGCGCAAAATACACATTACGCTCACAGTAATTATCATCGGCATTTTTCATGCTATAAAATACCGTTTCTAACCGACGCTTACCTAACGTTTCAGAGACATATTCTCTTCGATTTCTAACAATATTTCTTTCTATTCTGTAATTCTCTGAAATATATGAAAGGGACTGTTCCATAGAAGCTCTGCCATGATTGTCATCTTCCAAATTTATTCCTGCCACAATTTCAGACAAATTTGGATCACCTAAATCATCCTCTAATTCTCTTAGCTTTTCTAGTGAATCCTCCTTATATTCCTCATACTGATCCATATGGGAAATCATGCTATTAACTCTTCTCTGTATCTTTTTCTGCTTTGATAATAATGAAGAAAAGTCAGAAATCGACATCTTACAATACTGCTCTGGTTGAAGTAGTGATAACAACTTTAAGTATTCTTCTTTTCGATTTTGAATAGGTGTAGCACTTAAAAATAGTACATTTTCTATTCTCTTGCTAAGCTGAAGAATTAGATCATACTTATTGTCCATGCCAAGTAATCGATGGGTTTCATCAACTATAATCACGTCCCAATTCAATGCAATTGCTTCACAATACTCGTCTAGTTCCTCCAATGATATGATAACATGGTTAGCGTACGCCGCTATCGCAATATTCTGTGTGGCAGTTATCTCAAACTTATATCTTAATTCGTTCTCCCACTGCTGCGCTAATGCCCCCGGTACAATATACAATACCCGCAGATTTTTATTTTCAGAGTTAAGAATTTTTACAATTGAACAGGCCTCAATTGTTTTTCCAAGTCCTACTTCGTCAGCAAGCATATATCGAATAGGTCTTGATTCAAAGGCTCTTACAATTGTGCTAATCTGATGAGCCATTAAAAAAGTTCGGCATCCTACTAATTCCTTAAATCCATATACCGTATTATTTACCATATGCATATTACTACTAACTTGTAATCTATTAGCATACCATGTAGGATTCTGAAACTCATATTGCATCATCTGCTTTATAGGCTGATAATCTGCAGCAGAATATTCAATCTCTATCGTATTCTCCATAAACGAGGTTATCTTACCCGAATCGAGCATTACGAAATATTCATAAAATGCGTCTTTCTTCTTCTCAATTCGTCTAGAAAGTATCTTTCCTGATCCCATTGATGTATTTACCGGTGCATCTTTTGCAGCTCCACAACGATTTACCTTTTCAATAGGGAAATGTCCTTTTTCAAAAGCATGAGCATAAAAACGCTTACTGTTCTTCAAATCATATAATTTTACATTTAACTCGCCAGAAAGTTCATTTATGCTGGTAATCTTTCCCAACACAAAGCTTCTAGGAAAATAGTTATCATTTTCCTCAAGAACTATAGGGCATCTTACGTACTGTCCTACTTTCATGTACGCCTCCCAACTTATACATCGAATGTATTTTCTATTCCTTGCTTTGAGCAAAAGACTCTAAGCACAAATTTTTATTAGAACAGAATACACACCAACTGCCAACTCGTTCCATATTTTCATCCGCTTCATTCAAGTAAGCCAATGTACTCTGAACTAAGCGCTTATCTTTTTCTTCTGCTGGGACTTTATGGGTTGAATAAATTTTTTTCCCTTCCTCAATTGAAGTTAGTTCCTCAAACGCTACATATTTGTGCTTTGAAGGTGCATCTTGCAAGTCCTCTTTAAACCACGCATCTCCAAATGCTTTTCTTAATTGCATATGAGATTCAGCCATTGGTCGTACAGACTTATTCTGATGATCATCATCAAATACTTTTGCTTTAATATAGTTTTCTACTCGTCTCTGAATATCCAGTATTTCAGTTTCTTTGAAGAAATTGAAATATTTACTTATTTTTTGTGCTTCTTGTGACACATAATCTCCTAGCTTTTCTGCCACTTTGTTCTGAGTAATACTTAATTTTGCCAATGTTTTCCATGTATTTTCAATTAAAATATTCTCAATACATTTTGATATCATAAATGAACCCGCGAAAATCGGTTGAGGATTCAATACATAGTCTAATAAATACTTATAAGGACATAAGAACATGGCAGCCATTTGTTCCCTGACATATGGAATAGATTCCACTTTCTTGGCCTTAATCACCGTGGACATACTACACTCATCAAGTTCAGGTTTTGACGTACCATCTTCTTTTTCCAAGCCTATAAGTTTTAGCATCTCATAATAGTCTGTCGTATCTTCCCCATAACGTTTTACAAAACTAATTTTAGTATCACATTCATTAAAATATAATCCATAAAATAGTGCATATCTTAAGAAATTACTTCTTTCACCTAATGATGCATAATATACCTGAAACTGCAGATCCTTTGGATTGTATGCTTTTTCGATAAACTGCTCAGATAAAGGCCATGGCAAAAGTTCATCTATTGTTTTATTCATATCCTTATCAGATACACATGCAAAATGATAAACTTTCTTTTTTCCATATGTGTTCTGTGCTCTACTGTTTAAAACGTCACCATCTATCTGTTCAAAATTTTTAACAAACCAATCTGAAAGTGGTTCTTCCTTTTGCTTCAGGAAATAATATAATCCACTTCTTAAATCCTCAAATGTTCCCCTATTGTCATGGCTCATCATTTGAATCAGGTCAAGCTTTGTCAATAAATCAGTTATCAGTTTTTTCTCTTCTTCACTGGCTAGTGACGCCTGCCTTTCTCTCACAAATTCATTGAGACGTTCAAAATGCTTTTTGAATTCGAATCGTTCATCTAGCCCTATACTTGAGAACAAACCAACAGCTATTTCATTTAATTCAGAAACGGCATTAAACAAATCATCTATTTCTTCCTTCGTAACTTTATATGAATTAAAAATATTCAAAATTCTTAACGAAAAAATAGTAGCTTGTGCATTAGATGCAACTACTTGCGCATAATTTGCCTGGTACTCCTTAAATAATTTTTTGAATTCCGAAAAGGTCTCTACATTTGCAAACAAAGGCTCAAGGTTCATCAGAGTTTTAAGCAATCTTTCAGCGCTATATCTTGACATAATCCCAGAATTCAAACATTCCCTTAACAGAGCAAATTCAATATCAATCTCTCCTCTTTCGACATTCCAAAGCGAATAAATTGCCGTAAAAAACTGACCAATTGGATATGCCAAGAAATGCCTATTTCGTGAGTATTCTGGATGATAAACCTGAAGCAGTTCGTCAACTTCTTTGTTAGCCGTGTACACAATCTCATCCATTTTAGCAAGCACAGCCGATGTTGTTGCTTTTTTTTGCATCGGCTTTTCATACAGAGGATTTTCACCTTGCGTTTTCCTCTCCGCATCCATGAATTCATCTGAAATATATCCTGCAAACTCAGATACATTATCAAATTCCTGTACTTTCTCGCTGCTATACAAGAAATAATTTGCTTTTATCCTTCCATCCGTTCTATCTACTTTATCTTCGCATAGCAGCCCTATATTACTTGCAATAGCATTCCCTGGTTTTTGCAATTGTCCCTTTGGTATATAGGTTTTCACTTTGGTGTCATGATGTATCGGCGCATCGAATTGCTGATAAATATAGCTCCATGATGAATAAACTTCTTTATATTCAGGTAAGTAATTAAACATAAAAATAACTTCAACGCCAAGCTTGTCTAAATGTTTAATAAACTTAAGTTGTAAAGGTGTAAACTGATGTATTCCATGGATAACTATATGCTTAGCATCCCACTGTTTTGTCGTTGCTATCATTCTGTCTATCAGCGCTAAATCCTTTTTTATGAATTCATTATCAGTTTTTTCCTCATATAATCGTATTTTTTCATCCTTTTCCTGCTGAGCTTGTTGATTAAGCAATACCTTTAATTCATCTCTTGACGGCATCTTTGGCAATGCGAAAGTTTTCTCTTTACCAAGCAGCTTCAACATATATACAAACATCCTATGTTCCATATTAAGCTGTCTAGCATCAAGAACCTTGGAATCTATATCTAGCTCAATAAATAATCGTAACGCATCCAGCATGGAATCCTTATTATGTGTAAGTGCACTATAATAGTTAGTATCCAAGCCATTTTTAGTACTCCAATTTTTATATACTTCCGTCAGTGCACTGTACTGCTGAATTCTAAGCCCGATATCATTAGCCCATTGTTTAAAGATTTTTTCATTTACAATATCGTCAAGTGGGCACATTAGAGCACTGATATCATCTCTCATGACACTAATTAAACCATTCACCAAAGTTCTGGCTGCACACAAATGAGGGTAGTTCTTTATTTCATCCCAAAAATCTGTTTCTGCAATCCTATATGGGTCCACATATGTATAAATTTTATAAGACATTTACTTCTCCTCCCATATAAGATTTTGCCAATTCTTTGACTTTTTATTTTCTAATTCAATCCACGCAAAAGACCTAATTGCACGAGTCATCGCAACATATAAAATACGAGCCTCTTCTCTCATTCGTTCGTTCTTTTCAAGATTTTCATTGAAGAAATCATTCTGGTATATATCCGTAGCCCCATCAGAATTCACCTTTATCTGATAGCCAACTTGCAGTCTATCTCTATGCGCAACTGATACATTCATATCAACACGTTTCATAACATTTATTGGCGATGAACAATATGGCAATATAACCGCACCATACTCTAACCCCTTAGACTTATGAACTGTAACACAACGTATAATAATTTCTTCACCATTTACTTCCGGCATGCGACTATCAACATTTTTCTGACTAACTATATTAGCTGTAAGAATATCAACCAATGAATTAATTGTAACTGAATCCATATTGGCCGCATTAATTAATTCCTCAAACAGCAAATCAACATTTAATCTATAATTATCTTGTTTAAGCTTACTATCTTCTCCATACTGTACCCAAGGTTTAAGTATGTAATAGAGTTTTCTTATAACCTGTAAAACAGGCATAATCCTAAGCGATCTTATAACACTATTCCAATCCCTCCATCGCTCATCATCTGTGGAGGAAAGAGCTCTATTAATCATAGTTTGTAACTCTTTCGATTGACTTGTATCAGTACTCTTTGTTTTTTTCCAACTATTTTTCTTTTCTCCTTCGCGAATGCTATACATTCTTGCCTTACTCATTCCACCATCAATAAAGTTTGATGAAACAAATGCGTAGAGATAATCCGCCTCATCATAATGAAGTAAAGCATTGGCTAATTTGAGCATATCCAGTGCCGGCTCTGACATATACAAATCACCACCAGTATTTGTCACCACCTCAAATCCAAGCGTTTTGCCCTCTTTTTTTATTTTTTCTGCCTGCCAGTTTTCTCTTACAAGAATAGCTATTTCCCTGTCCTTGTCAGGCAATCTCTTCCCAGTATTTTTTTCTATTCTTTTAATAAGCTCAATCTGTCTTCTTACTTCTTCGAAAAGCGCTGGAATTCTCATATTTTCTTCTTTTATAGAAACTTTGTGATAATATTCAGTTGAATCTAGTGAATGATTGTAATCCCTCGTTCCAATCAATCTATCAGAATTATCTATCTCTGAATCACTATACATGAGAAGCATCTCATCATCAACTCTCTGTCTCCCCATTGAAGCAAATGATTCATGGAATACATCAAGTAAATATCTATCAGTGCGATAATTTTTATAAAGGGCATAGGTTTCCCACACCGGAGAATCCTTGTATTTTAACTGATCGAAGGCATTCTCTTTTGCACCCCTAAATCTATAAATACACTGCTTAATATCTCCAACCACAAACAATCTATATTGAAGCAATCTAGCAATTTGCGAAAGCGCCTCTATCTGCACATCATCAGTATCCTGGAATTCATCAACGAACATGAATTGAGGTCTTCCTGTTTGCATTTTTATTAATCTTTTTACATTTTTCTCATTAGAAATGCACGCACGTAGCATCGACATCATGTTATTCAGATGCAATTTATTCTGCTCTTTAAGATACGTTTCATACTCCTGCTCAACTCTGGGAACCACGCTTGATAACAATTCATGCAATTCCCCATTTTCACTTCCCGAAATTGCTTGTCCAAAATTCTCTTTTTCAAGTGCTGCGATGTCAATACTCTGATTGTGAAGTCTATTAAGCAAGCTCAATATATCTTTGTTTATCAAGTAAACTGGAAGTCCAAGCTTCTTAACATAATCAGAACCATATCTCTTTTGTCCTGCAACTATATATTCATCAACGACCTTTGATATAATCTGTTTACGTTTATATTCAGCTGATGTGATTCCTAAATCTACTCCATAGCCAAACTCAAATCCTAATTGAGAAATAATTTTCTTGGCATAAGAATGAATCGTACTAATCTGCATACCTTCTACCTGATTAATAAAAGCCAAACAGTCCGTGTCTCCTGTTAATAAATAATAGTTGTTGAAATGCTGTTTTATTTTATCTTCCATTTGATTTGCAGCATCATCAGTGAAGGTAATCATCACTATTCTATTTGCCATATCTTTCATGGCACAACTTTGCATGTGACAAATAAAGGCAATTCTTGAAATCATAGTAAATGTTTTTCCAGTTCCTGCTCCTGCCCTTACAATAATGTTTTTCTTCAAATCAGAATGTTCAACCTTATACTGTTCAATATTAAAATCACTTTCTTTGTCAGCATACTTTAGAAATTTCTCATACTTTCCTTCAATTTTTCCGTCAAAGATTTTAAAGAAACCTAACGATTCCCTATACTTCGGAAGTAAATACGCTGAGCAATTAAATACCATGTAGGAATTTGTATTCTTTACTTCTCTTTTGACATATTTTCCAGTAAAATCAATTTTTAAATCAAGCTTATCAGCAATTAATCCTTTTTCTATTAAGACATTATCAATCTCACGACCTATAATAAATAGTTCCTTAGCATGCTCAACGGTTAAATAAAGTTTAGTTCCCTTAGCGTACTCTGTCGCTAGATTTTTTATTCTCTTCTCTGCCTCATTATCATGTGGTATGAATGCAAAAATAGAATATGCATTTTTATGAGGGCCCTGTTCTCCCTCTACTAAGTCTGTGTCTTCTACCGACATATCTTCCAAGTTTAGGTTAGATTCAAAAATTTGACGAGTTCTAAACAATAAATCCGAATCAAAATCTGACGAATGCGCAAGCTGTCCTTTTCTATTTTTCATTGCAAGGTTCATTTTTGCATAAAAATCAGATTTACTTGCTAAATCATCTTTTACGATTGTGATTTCACTTTCACAAACGGGTTCTATCCCCGCATCATCATATTCGCTTTTTGTTAAGTTTGGAAAACAAACCATCTCATAAATTAGAGGATTTTTTCCTGTCTTTGTACGCACCTTTTGACGCATCTTATATACATAACCACGCGCTTGATCCGTTGGATTCTCAAAAGCTTCTTCATCCTGTTTAGTTTCCACATTAAAAGACTTGATTACAATTCTATCGCCATTTTCAACTCGCAGTATTGTATCTCTTTTCCAAGCCTTAACTTCGAATATAATAATTCCAATATTAGGAGCTAAAAGACAAACATCAAACTGAGCACCAAAAATCGGACGATTCCTATAAATAACATATGAATCATCAAAATACTCCATTAACATTTTTATAAAATAATCCTCACCCCAATTATCCGTTTCAAGCTGAGATCCTATAAATTTCGCCATAATACACCTCTACTTTTGTATTATAAGAAGCTATTTTTTAGTTCACTAGACAACTTTTGCAATATCATTTCTTCATTTGCCGAGTCAAAATATGCAATCCAAAACTCTTGATACTTTTGTTTTATCGTATTCTGATCAGTTGAACAGATATTTTTTAATCTAACTAACTGCCTATACTCATCCATAGCTTCTATTGATGAAATAATTATGTCTAAATGTCTTAGCAACACAATTTGATTTTTCTCGTGCCACTCTCTAATTTTTTTTATCTTAGTTACAATGTCATAGCTTCTTAACGAACCATTTAAGTCTTCATTTATTAGTACATAGTTAATCGTCTTTTTCTTCCGGTCACGTGATTCATTTTTTTCCACTTTAAATTTAAATATTACATTTCCATCTAATAGCCATTCAACGGAATCATTATCATTTTGAACTAAATGTTCCAAATTGTATCGATTTTCAAATGAATAATAATCTGTTAGCAATCCTTGCCTAGCGCTGTAAAAATCCATAATAGAATATACATCTGCCAACTTTTCAAATTTGTTTCCATTTGAAATCATTGAAAACTCATCAACTTTGTTCTTTCTAAGTGTTTTAGTAATACTAACAAGTTCTTGAATAGGCTCTTCTCCTGAAAAATAGTTTATCACCGTTCGATCCATATCTGCCTTTGACTTTCTTTCAGATGAAAGAGTAAATAAAATTGCATATGTAAACAAATTACTCAATATTCTCTTAGTTTGCTCATGAGTTATTTCATTTTTATATCTGTCACGCATTGCAATAAAATACAAAAAAGGCACTTTTTGATATTGTGCTACTGAAGACACACATTCAAGAAGAACTGTAGACATCTTTCTCATCATCTTTGGTTCTGCGGTATTCCTATGTTGATACGACTCAACACATACCGTCTCAAAATAATAATCCTCTCTCTTACATTCGTCATAGAATTCAACATTATTCTTCCCATACGCAATCATCGCATCCAACAATCTGTTTGTTTGATCCATTGTCTTCCCATGCAAATAATGTCTTCCTCCATTTGGAAGCGAAAGATCTTCTTTGATATTTCCTTTTCCCAACAAATACATATACAAGAACCAACTGATATTTTTATATTTAAAATTAACTTCAAATCGCTTAGCCGCTTTTTTTATTTCTATCCACTTTTGTTTTAGAATTTCATGATATTCGGTTTCAAATATTTCAAAACAATGACCTTTAAAAATAGCTGCAGGATCCAATAACTGTGATTTTTCATTTATATCCAAAAATACTTGTTCAACCGAACTATCATTCTCATGCTGAACATTTATAAGAATCAAGAAATTACATTTATAAAATTTATTTTTAAAAGATCTAACATCCTCATAATCACTCATTTTTTTTTCTAAAAAATCATTTATTGTTTCCCATGTTGAAATAAATGTTTCTTTCTGAAAGAAAATATCCGCCTCATCAGTAAAATTAAGCTCATACTTCTCGTTTTGTTTGACTAGATACTCACCTACAGACTTATTTTCAAGAGCTAATGACTCATATGGCACTAAAAGCCCCTCTATAGCTTTTTGTTCCAATTCCTCTCCCTCATAGTAGTTAAAAAGAGCCGCCAAAAGTAGAAAACATGTTGTCAACCTTTGCTGTCCATCAACCACTTCATACGAATTCTCTTTTTGATCCAAAATAATAATTCCCAGGAATTTCTTCGAATCTCTAATATCAAAAAGAAGCGTCTCAACCATTCCTTTTGTCCATTGATATTCTCGCTGATATTTTGGGATAACCAAGTGTCTCTTCTCCTGATGAAAATTCAAATCATCAATGTTTTCAGTATCCATCTTGTATAAATTTTTAACATTTGTAATAAACGATTTCATTCGTCTTAAGCATGCTCCTTATCTGGTGTTATTTTAACAATGTCATCTATCTTACAATTTAACCATAATTTTCATTGTTACATTTTCATTATTCGCAAGCTTTGTCATCTACTATTTCCTATAGACGTCATTTCTCGTAAATTCTTCTTTAGGTCCCGATCAATCATTAGCTTAAATAATTTCTTGTAAGATACACCCATTCTGACTACTTCTTTTATAAGAAATATACTACAATATATTGGAATTAATTATACCACACTTGTCACTGAATATGGGATTTTTCTTGCGAATTGGGATTATCCTAAAGTGTTTAATTAGTCAAATCAAAAGATAAACTTCAATCAAAATTCAATTTACAATCCAAAATTGACTACCTAACTCTTTTATGCATGAATGTTGGATCTGCTTCAAACCATGTTTGCGTATTATAATTTTCTTAATCATTTGACATATTATGTATCCAGCAAATTCCAAACCGAAATTGCTTTGTTTTGGTAATATTCAGAAGATGACATGCCATACCATCTTTTAAATAATCTACATCATGGTCTTAATGGCTCAGGCGTATTCCATGAAGCAAATAATCATCCCCTCCCTTAACTTATTACCCAACCTTCAACTGCAATCCCTCAAACAAATCCCCAATAGTACAACTCAGATGCTCGTCCGACTCCGGAAGTGCATACTTGGCAATCTCATACTCCGGATTCAGCTCCAGCTTCTTTATCAGTGCTCCGGTATTTACTGCATCGTCCAGTCCGTCATGAAATCTGCCTTCCGGCTCTATCTCTGCACTTTCAAGAGCATCCTCCAAGCTGTAGCATCTGTCTAAATCAAATCGCTTCTTAAACACATTCTGGTAATCAATCCAGCGGTCTGCTTTCATAAAGTCATCTATCTTTGCGCTCTCTATATTCTTTGCTTTTATCTCATGCAGTATCTGCGTTCTGTCAGAGTCACTCCAGGCATAGACCTTGTACTCCCTGTCTCCAAGCCAGTCTGTCAGATGCTCAAGTGCCTCTGTCAGCTTCGGAGCCTGTTTGATATCGCGGTTTTTTATGCCTGTCATGCTCTCTATGAAATTGTCCAGCACGCCGTATTCAGGATTTACATACTCGCACATTGTGGCTATTCTGTTGAATCCTTCATCTAAGAGAACTGCGCCAATCTGTATTATTTCACTGGCGTATTTATATGTTTTTCTATAGAGCTTCTTTACCCTGCACATTTCCAAATCGATTACCAGATAATTCATATTTACCTCCTCAGTGTCCTGCTTATTATTTTACCACATAGTACTTGAGTCATACAGTCTTTTTAGAGATTTTCATCTTTTACTTTATCTTCCTCTATCATCACCGGCTTGTCCTTACCATCACTGATTACTTTGCAAATCACTCCGCCGTCTGTCACAAACACAATCTTTCCTTTTGCCTTACCACCGATTTTGTCATACATTCTGCCTGCACTCATTGACTCACCCTTCACGGTGTATGGGCTGTTGGCTACGTAGCCTACCTTGCCAAGTCCTTTTATCTTTACCTGTATTGCTTCGCCGTCATACTCATTGTACGGCTCCTTGACCAGCTTGACCTTCATGCCTTTTTTCATGAAGTCACTTCCGAAATAATGGTTGCATCCTGCTATTGTAAAATACATTTCTTTCATTGTCGTGTCCTCCTGTCTTTTTTACCACTCTTCATAATCCTCATCCATTGCATCATCTACACCAGCCGCATAGCCATCATCACTGTCGTACCTGTCATAATCATAGTCACCATTCATATAGATATCATCATATCCTTCATCATATGAATCATAATAACTCGAGCTGCTGTGATATGATGAACTACCTGTTGATCCGCCTGAATAGCTTCCGCTATTGTCATCACCATATACATTTGATGATGAACCTGCAGAGCCTGAGCTGCTATTATATGATTTATCCGAATAAGATGAGCTACTGCTTGATGAACTGTTTCCTGATGAGCTGCTTCCTGATGATGTATATCCGCCTGAATACGGCTTATGCAAGTAGCAGTAACTGCTGTTTTGGGTCTGTTCATTATTACATCCCGGCTTTATGCATTTGGGTGTACTCTCTTCCATAGCATTACCAATAAATGCAAATATGGCTATTACAGCAATTACTACGAACACATTCACGCCAAAAGCTAAGTCGCTGTTATATGAACTGTGATTAGTATTTGAATTATTATCATTAGTGCAGTCCTTATAAATCATATACTCTAAATAATCGTCCTGCCTGTCATTTTTTCCGTTGTGGTTCCAGTCGTACATTGCCATAAGTATTACCTCCTGATATTATACCGGTCCGTCGATTTTACATTCATCATAATACTTGCACAGCATGCATAAGCTGTTGCAGTGTTTTGAATGATGCAGTGTCCTCTTTATCCAGTAAATAAATTTTTCCATTTTGTCCTGTCCTCCTGTTTTTCGTAAATTAAATGCTTGTTTCTTATGATGGCTATAGCTTAGCATGTTACGAGTCCCAAAGTCTGCCCTCGCACATCGAATCTTTGTTCTTTATTGCAATTAAACTACAAAAAAGGACGCAGAATCTCTCCCACGTCCTCAAATGCATCTGCATTATACTGATACTCAAGCAGACCCCTCTCTTTTTTATGATCCAATCTACAACCTCCTCGATAGAAAATTTATTTCCTTCGAAAATAACTGTATGCATTGCAATCTTTGCTGCCAATTCAACCGGGAAACTATATACTCCCGTTGATATAGAAGGAAATACAATAGACCTGATCCGGCTTGTATTTTCTTATACTTCTTCTATTCTCAATTTCTCGTATCATAATTCCTCTCTATTGTTAAACTTGAATTTTACTTAGAACTCTTTTTCACTGGATCTCCATTCTCATCAATCTCTCCTTCAAGCCATGCCATAATACCAAAGTTACACAACGGACAAGTTATTGTAACCTTCTAATTTACAGTAAGCTTATGCACTTCTTCTTGCAATGCATTCAGATAATTTAATATTTCTTCAAATTCCGGTATCTCCCCATATATCATATTCCTCATTGCATTATAATCTGCCTTTAATGCATCAAGTACACCATCACTTGGCATAAGCTCAATACTATTTAATGTTGCTGTCTCATAATGTGCACTTTTTGCGTAATAGAATTTCTGCTTAAATGCAACATCCTTTTCAAGCAATTCTTTTCTTGCAAAAGCACTTTCTTTCACCCAGGAATTACCTAGATTATAAACATCATATAAATGTCTTGCATATCTTGCTGGTAACACTTTTCCTTCTGGAAAATTTGCTATTTTATGTAATATAGTTAGTTTCTCCCAAAATGTACGCTCTACATCTATGGTCAAAACACTTGTCTCTTTCTGTGTAAATACATCTGGATATTTCTCAGCTGCAAAAGGACTTACTACAGTCTCATGTGATGGCATCCATTCAGCTAATGGACCTATTTCCAATCTTACGCAGGAACGAAGATATTCACTCTCAAAAATCTGTGGATAATAGAAATTAACAACCATTTCATCTTCTGAATCAACTTCTACCCATTCTCCATCCCCTAGTTTTTTCTCCAGTTCTTTATTGAGTTTTGGAACAAATTCATTTTCATAAAACTTTGCCGCCTCTGCATTAATTTGCTTATTGAATTGATCCTGCTTTGTTTTTGACCTTTCACTCCAAGGATTTCCCTCATCAGTAATTATTTTTCTCCAATCCAAAATTAGATCGATATCTTCTGAAAATCTCTCTATTACATGATATGATTTCGAAAGACTCGTTCCACCCTTAAATACAAAAGCTTTTTTATATTGGCAATCATGAAAAAGGTGGTCTAGCATAAAGCATACCCAAAAGTCTTTTTCCACTACATTAGGTAGCATTCCCATTTTTATTGCCGTTGCCTGAAATAGTTCAGTCCTATCTTTTACTGGTAACTTTGCAACTTCTCTCATATTATTCTAAACACACCTTTCTAATTACTTCGTATATCCACTCACTTACGCCAGTTGCCTCTTCAAGAAGCTGTTTCCTTTTATCCTCAGGAACTCTATTCTTCAAGTTGTTAATAACACCTTCATCAATTCGCTCTTTTCCAAGTGTTTTTATAGCCTCTACTACCAATGTTGTTGACTCTGACATAAATGAAATCTGACGGTTGGTCCTATGCTTAAATTCGATATTAACATTATCCCATGCAAATTTTCTATATGGACCATCACTTATATAGGACCATACAACAGGAACCTGCGTTGACAATCCCAGTTTATTTAACGCTACATCTCCACATGGTGCTATTGTCCAATGATATCCTCTTGCAATTGCATAGGCTACTTTTTCCGGATTAGCAGGAACATATTCCTTAAGTAAATTGCTATATACAGGTTTTTCGTAAACTCCATCGATAATTCTTCGAATTGCTTTCTCTTCTACCTGTCTACCTAAACATTTTCGTATTGTTGTAATTGTTGCAATATCAGTAAAATCTGATGTCACAAATACTGCGCCATATTCGGCATCTAATATTCTCTTTTTGATTTCTGCATAAATTCCACTTGCCATAACAACACGCTCCTTAAATTTGTCACGATTATTATACATTTTTCGTGACAAAAAAACAATTCATTTTTTATTTTGATTACTATCTTTCCTTTATTTTCTACGCACTTAAGTGTATTTATTCCCTAAATAACAAAAAGACAACAGCTCGCTTGGCTTTTCCTGTTGTTCTTGCCTTTATTGATTTCTTTATACTCGGTGTTCTCATTCCAAACTTCATCTTAATCGCCTCTGTTGTTTCAAAAAACGCTCCTGCTGCCAAGTACATGATCAAATTCATCAAGAACATCCGTCATCAGTCCCTTATCAATCCGACTTTTACACTCTGCAATCAGCACAGCAGGGATTCCATAAAATGCTTCTGCAATACTTCCTGTAATAGCTCCAAGTGTATCCGTATCTCCACCAAGTGATACTGCATTACGCACTGCGTCCTCAAAATCTTTGGATTCCAGAAATGCGATAATTGCTTCCGGCACCGTTTCCTGACAGCTTTCAACATGATGGTAGTAAGGTCGGATATTATCCAATGTTCTACTCAGATCATAATGAAACTCCCTCTCTATATACTCTTTGATTTCTTCTTTTGAAGAGCCATTCCTTGCCATGTATATTACACTTGCTGTCGCTTCTGCACCCTTTATACCTTCAGGATGATTATGTGTCACATTTGCTGTCGCTCTTGCTACCTCTCTTGTTCTTTCAATTGAATCATAAAGCCAGCCTGCCGCTGACACTCTCATGGCTGAACCATTTCCATAGCTTCCGTATGGCTTTGGATTATTTTCTTTAAGCCAATGTCTGAAGCTTCCACCATAACCTGCATGTGGATATCTTTTTCCCCAATCCTGCATATTGGATGCTACCGCATCTTCAATTTCCTTTACTGCAGCTTTTGGTCCGACTGCCAGGAGAGCTTCTCCAACTGCTATTGTCATAACAGAATCATCTGTAAAGCCACAGCCTTCACTAAACAAATCAAAGTTCTTTGTCTTATCACCTCTGTCAAACTCAAACGGGCTTCCAATAATATCTCCTAAAATCGCTCCGTACATATATGCCTCCAATCCCCGGATTACTCCGGCAGCTCTCTTTCTTTGTTACAATATAAGTATAATTGAATAGCATCTTTATATGGTCGCTGTTCGGGCGACACTTTTAAGATAAAAAACAAACGCCGATACTATGTGAGTACCGACGTAACATTTACTAATCAATATTTACTTGTAAGCAATTTATACTCCAAGAATTTCATTCGTATACTTAAATAATGTCACATTCAGCTGCATAATATCATACTGCTTATCTATAATAGCCTTCTGAACGATCAGATCCACCTTACTGCTTGGGCTAAATGCCCAGTCTGCTCTGGCAAGCAAGTCTCTTGACTGTTCCAAATCAAGATGCAGTGCAATACAGAGTGCCATCACCGTCTTCTTCTTTGGATGATAATTCTGGTCACATTGAATTTTTGAAAAATGTTTTCTATCAAGGTTTGCCCGTTTCCACACATCCTTATTATCAATATGTACTTCATCGATCAACTCAAATAATTTATCATGAAATGAAACTCCGATATTTGCAAGCTGATCTTCCAAAGAAATGTCTGCTGACAACATACAAGGCCGCGCTAACATTGTATCTTCCTCAAGTGGATAGTTATCTTCTGCCTCTCTTTGAAGCATCTCCTCATAGAACGCTTCCTCTGGCAATTCTCTCATGCGGGTGTTGCTTCTGCTTCGCACCGGATATTCTTTTATATGACTTTCCCTGACATAATTAGCATCTATGTAAGAATCAATATCACCTACAATCTGACTGGAAAGTTGAAAAGACCTTTTATCAAACACTACTAGTATAATTTCAATTTCATTTTCGGTAAGAAACTGGCTGAATACTGACACAGCAATCTGTAATGCCTTATCCTTCGGAAATCCATATACTCCTGTCGAAATTAATGGAAATGCAATGCTCTCGCACTTAAGTTCCAATGCTTTTTGCAATGATTTACGATAGCAATCCTCCAGAATTTCAAATTCATGGTGCAATCCATCCGTCCATACCGGTCCTACTGTATGAATAATATATTTTGCCTTTAGGTTATATGCACCAGTGACAGCAATATCACCTCTTGCAATTTTTCCGATATTCACTCTTTCTGCGAGAAGCTTTTCTTTTCCTGCTGCCTCATATATTGCCAAGTCCGTGCCACTTACACATATCGGATATGGATTAGCAGTATTTACGATTGCATCTGCTTTTACCTTTGTTATATCATTGCGAACAATCTTAAATGGCATTGTGGCACCTCCTTATCCATGCCTGTATTACTTTAACAGCTTCCTTATCTGCTTATCCGTTGCCTCCGGATTATCACTCCACCAGTACTCTGGAACAGTTCTTTCTTCAAGTTTATTATGAAAATCCACTGTTTAATAAAACTCTTCCCATGTTTTTCCATCCAGTATTGATGCTATTTCATCTGTTTTAGGCAACGTTTTACTTTTGAACATTTCAGCCAGATTAAAATATTTACTTTTTTGAATCGGATTTTTACTTGCTTTTTTAAAATCTGTTGGATAAAAATGCTCAACTATAAAATATCTATGCTTAACTGTTTTCAAATTGTATCCATATTCTGACTCTGCATGAACAATGGCCTCTTTAATCTTTTCTATCTCCTCTTTTGTAGCAGCTTCTCCGCTTTCATTAATATATGACACTTCTCCATTTACTAACTCTGCAACAACTGTTTTTTTCAATTTTCCGATTGCTCTAATACTCTTTTCTTTATATAAGCCAATGTATCCATGACCTGAATAGCCTCTTGAAGCTTGATCATAATAAAAATCATATTGCAAATTATCTTCAAGTGTTGTTCCCGCAACAATTGCTCTCATCCAATTTTCATCATCAGGTATCAGTTTTTCATCAAAGCAATACTTCTTATAATCATCCAGCACTGCCATTATCTCTGAATCCCTCTCATCTACAATATCTTCCATTGCAACAACTAATTGTTCAAATGTAATATTTACATGCCTTATTGGTGTTTTTATTTCATTAATCTTATCTGCATTATACTTTTTCAATACAGTGCCAAAACTATCCATCAATGATTCTTTCATAGGTTTTGGATCTAACGTTAAAAGCACCTTTATCTCCTCTGTTCCAAACTGAGTCAGATGTTTTTCAAGCTGATTCTGCTGAAATTGATTATGTAGTTTTGTCTCAACTACTATTTTAAAACTTTTCTGGCTTATAATCGCATCTGGAACGCTTTCATCTCCCACTACCTGAAGATCAAATGTTATTTCAGGTGTCTCATCTTGTCCCAGTATTAAAGCATTCAACATTGCAAAGAATTTATCTGCATTATAATTATATAAGCGAGATAACATCAGCATAGTATTAGATGTATCTACATTCTCCTTTGAATGATATCTTTGAAAATAGTGTATCTGCACTTTTATCCCTCCAATTTATCTAAATTTTGACTTTTATATGTACTCCAGATAAAATCAACAAAACTCATATTTTATGTTCCTGCCCCTCGATTTCTTTTTGAATCCATGTCATAATTACATCTACAAGATAATCCTGCTGCACCTGACTTAGTTCCTTGCCCGGCTGCATTTTATGCCACTTTCGGATGCACTCCCTGCAGCATGTAGCTGTTGCATGCTGAGCGATAAATACCGGATGACCTTTCATTGGTGTCTGCTTGCCATCATTTGCTATATATGCCGGAGCTTCTCTCTTTGCAATAAAATCCTTTGCATGTTGTCTGATTGTGTCCAACCCTTTTTCATTTATGTAATCAATATCTTTCTGCTTCAGATGGAAACTGCTTCGGAACCTGGAATTACCCAGCCGCTCAAATAACTGCCTGTACCATTCATCCTTAGTCATTAAAACTTCACCACTCGTTCCAAAAAATCACCTATTATTGCTATCTATCAATAATAGGATTATACCACCATTTACCCCTATTCAACAAACACAATACCATAGATTTTTTCAGAATTAAGATATTTCCCAGACTACAGTAACTGTATCAGTAACATCTATATCGCCTGCTTCAATATCTATATCATATGCCGACTGTGCACTCATTTCATATTCCGTACACTCCATTAATCTCATTTCATTCATTGGCTTTGTTACAAAATCTATCTCTCCCCAGGAATAATCAATTTCCTGTATTTCACCCAGTTCCACATTTGCTGGTATGGCTCAAAAGTCTGGCATTCCAACAGCAGATACCGCAAGACCGTCTGGCAGTGCAATTACAAATTCGATAATGACGAACATTGCACCACGCCGCACCTAACGGATGAAGACATCCAGAATGCTTTCCTTTCGGCGCAAACAAGCTTCTTGTCACCAAGGATGAGGTTATCGCCAACGCCCACGAAACGGGTAAAAAAACAGCCGCTAAAGTATTTAACCCTAACGGCTTCTTAACTTATTATTTTATAAATTTCTCTTAATCCTCAATCTGTGGAAGATTAACCAGTTGTTGCAATTTCTTTTCAAGAACTGCCTTATCTGGTAACTGTAGCTGATACTGTGATACCAACATCGGTGACATAGTTCTGCTCATAGCATACTCTACCACCTCATCATTCTTAGCTGCACACAAAAGCAACCCTACACTAGGATTTTCATTCTCTTTTTTCACCTGTCTATCCAATGCTTCAAGATAAAAATCCAACTTAGATATATATTCAGGCTTGAACTTGCCTATTTTAAGTTCTATTGCTACAAGGCACTGTAATCCTCTATGGTAAAACAATAAATCAATTCGAAAATCATCACCACCAACCTGTACCTTATATTCTTCATCAATAAACGTGAAATCTTTTCCTAATTCCAAAATAAAATCCTTCATGTTTCTGATTAAAGCTTTTCGTAAATCATTCTCATGAAACTCATTTGGCAAATCCAAAAATTCCATAACATATGAATCTAAAAATGGGTTTTCTCCCAACTTTTTAACTGATTCTGGTAACAAAGTTTCCTTTGATAACATATATCTTTCATAATATCCACTGTCTAACTGTCTCTCCAACTGTCTTTTAGAATAATTTTCCTTGATGCATAGACGGATATAGAACTCTCTTTCCTCATCTGTCTTGCATCCCGACATTATCAGCAAGTGATTCGTCCAGCTAATTTGTGTCACCAGTGGTGTCACAATTTCATTATCCTTGTAAGTCTCATAAAATTTTTTCATTCTATAAAGACCTCTTCGGTTAAATCCCTTAATACCAGGAAATGTCTCCTGTATTTCTCTTGAAATCTCATCTATATATGCATCGCCATACGAAGCGTGTTCCGTTTCCTTACTTAAGAACTCACCTACTTTCCAATACATTTTGATAAGCTCCTCATTTACTTTTTTTAATGCATTTTGTCTAGATTCCTCAATTATATGGATTAATCCAGCTGCCGACATCAAATCATTACCCATACAAATATTCCACCTTTCGAATTGTGTCACCAGTGGTGTCACAATGTCATTTTTACCATTTTAGCGAGAAATTATAAACTTTTTTAAATCACTATGTTTAATTATATCAAGATTCTCCACTCCTCTCAATTACTTTTTCCTGTAGTTTTTCCTTTTTCATCATCGCTATCTTCTCATGAATATTGGTGTTATACAGTCTGTAAAGGTCTGTAAAGTGCTGTATAAGTTTGTTATTAAATTGTGACAGAAATTAAATGCCAAATCATCCCATCTGTCCCCACAACTATCTTCTGTATGTGTAACCTTTCCGATCGCAGTATTACATTTTGAATAATCGCTTAATCCCTGCTTCTTTGTAACTCCAGAAACTTTTATAGCTATAATTCCTGCAATTACAAATAGAATACATCCAACTATATTCATTACTCAGTCCTCCACATTATTTCTTTTAAAATTAACCGAACAAATCAAATTTTATAACATTTGGATGTTCACCGCTTTTATACAGCTTTACATATTTGTGCCATAATTTTCCTACCACAAACTGGCTTATTATAAGCCAAATGATAAATAGAAATATAAATGCGGCACAACCTAATGCAAAAATTGCTTCCGCATATTGACTAAATATAATACATGACAGGGCGATTATGAGAACTGCTGAAATTGGAAGTGACAATTGAAACCAAAATAACTGTCTATACGACTTATATAATTTTCTAAATTGCTCTTCATTCATAGTCTGTCTGGCAAACTTGAGCATTTCATTATTTTGTATTTTACTATCAATAGAACCAATATATGAAATCTTTGACATAATTATTTCTCTCCTATTTTTTCATGTTTTTTATGCTTTTTCTGTTATTTGCTACTGTTTTCTCCAACTTTTGAACATTCTGCGATATATTATTTTTCCCTTGTACACTTGAACTTTCTTTGTAACTTCATTACACCCAAGAACTGTTATTACAAGAAAGAAACCAGCAGTAAATAAAGTGGATAAATAATTTTCCAATGATTCCATTCTTAACCTCGCCACTTTTATTATTTCATATTTACTGATGATCTCCTGCAGCTCCTTCATCTGACTGTCAGCCTGAACTTTAAATGGATGATTTTTAAAATCGTGAAGTCTCTCAATTTCTATCTCCACAACTTTTTCATCATTTCCTCTCATTTGGGTGGAAATTTTTAATTTTGGGTGGATGAAATAATCATTTTTTTAATGATTTTCGGTGGATTTTTCCACCCAAAAATGAAAAAAGCAGTAATGAATTTTCTTAATCATTACTGCTTCAAACAACTGTTCTCAGGGGGAATCGAACCCCCAACTAGCGCTTAGGAGTTCAAGTCACTACAGAAAATCTATGTTTTTCTTGGTCAACATAAGTCAAGCAACAACTTGATTTTACTGACTTTCCTGTAAATCCATGTCAAAATAAGAAAACTGAAAATCATCCAAGTTAAGCACCTCTCGCTGACAAATGAGTGACACTGTCACCCTGAGGGTTCAACCATTCCGTTCCTGCGAATTCATATTTATGGCTACCATTCTCACTGAATATGCGGTAATGATAACACTGTTTTCTTATTAGATTATCTATATTATAACGTGTGTGAGGTCGGATGTCGATTGTTTTTTGACCATTATTTACTCCGCATTACACGTACTCTCTTCTATGTTATAAAATCAAGCATCTTCTGCATATACACCATCTCCATAATATAGAAAAGAGGAGTCCCCGCAGGTTCTCCCCCGGTCGCAGGCCTCACAGGTTTCTGCAACGCGATCACTGTATTTGCAGTTTATTCCGCAATGGGAATGGGTTTTCGGTCTCCATCCCGACCACTGGAACAGGTTTAAGGTCTCTGTTCCGACCTTATATACATCTTTTATATTTTAATTATGCAAGATAACTTTAGAATCTGCAACAAGTTGTTGCTAAATTAACTGCTTATTTATGAACTCAATTCCGTTACCAGTGAAGAATATCTTTTTGTCCGGTTCTTTATATCCTCCTCACTGACACCATAATAACAATATAAATCTCTGGCTATTTTCTTAAACCTTTTTATGACCGACTTATTTCCAGAGTAAGATATTCCAAATATATTCCAGGTATAATCTACCTCTATTTCCATTAAATCCTCACCAATTTTTATTTCATATAAATGAAAATCCATGGGAATTACATTATCAGGCATTTGGTCAATCAATTTATTTCTAATTTCCATTTCATTCAAAAAATTTTTAACAGATTCTTCATTATGAAAATCTGGTTTTGGAATATCCTTCCTTTGGCCCAAAAGTTCTGGTTTATGCTGCATAATCAAACTAGCTTTTAGATTTTTCTGTCGTTCTATCCAATTTGTTGCGGCAGGATTGATTTCCACTAAATCATAATGATCCTTTGCGTATTGCACCACTTCCGCAAGGGTATGCGGGTTGGCCGCTATTCTCTTTTCTATCCTTTTTCGTCTGGATTGATAGATAGCATTTCGGATTCTAATCTTTAGAGATTGCTTTTGAGCTTCTCCAAATATAAAAACACTTGTGGGACCATCTTCACCATTTATTATGGAAACTTGATTGATACTTTTATTTTTCATAAGTGCCCTCTACTCACAAATCCCGATTATATCGGTGATTCACAATCTTTTAGCCAAAATCGCAGTTCCATAACCGTCACAGCAATTTTATACTTTACTTCGATTTCAATCTTTTCTGGTGGATTGGCTAAAAGCCTGTCAATATCATTTTCCTCAACACCAGCCATTTTTGCTATGCGCCGTAACCGTAAGCACATGACCTCCATTAACACGAATACTTTGTCCTTCTGCAATATTAACAGAATTATTCTGTCTGCTAATTGAAGCACCCTTCGCCAATTTTATTGGTGTTTTTAACGCTTGTGCCAGATCCTCTACCGGATTTAGTAAGTGCTGCAACATCGCCCCATTATATGCTTCCTTATCTTTAATAACTGTATTTTTATAATTAGATGTAAGTGCTCTTGTATTGGGATTAATATAACTTGATATTGATTGCATCATCTCAACCTCCAATTATTTTCATTCCTCTGTCATTCGGAATCTATTCACTCTCCATAACGGTCCAAGTGATCTATTACTTTTATGACCATCTATACCAAGTTCCGCTATTCAAAAGCTGTGACATACTTTCTTCATATCTTTTCACTGCTTTCTGCTGAATGGAACTAGGCACCACATAATCGTTACCAACTTCACTTATTTTCCCATTTACCAGTTCGCAATGTGTCCCGTTTATCACAAATTCTCTGCTTGTATCCACTCCCTGTGACGCAAGAAAATCTAAAATATAATCGGTGTATGTATCTGTCATACTTGAAAAATACTGCTGATCCGCAAAATGTATCAGGGAGTTCAGACCACCTATCATCATATTGCATCTTTCATCATCTGCCTTGCTTCCGTTTCCATAGCCCTCGCCCCAGACAAAATCTTCCTGTACCGTCATGCTGTATCCATTTCCAAGATTAAATCTGCTTCCAACCCCAATCGTGATACTGTTTGTACTGGGATCATATGGTTTGTACCCTCTGGTTTTAAATGGCTGCTGTACGGTTCCAAAGGTTTGAATCTCGGATGGGAGATATGACATACCCGTAATTGCCGTAAACGCTTTCTGCCCATTCACATAAAAGGAAGTATGGGTTGCACTGTCTATATCCGCTGTAATCTCGACTTTCTCATCATTGGCAAAAGGATTCTGTCCGGTCATTCCGGTTCCATATGCAAACAGCATTCTTGTAAACTGATATCTTGTATGCTCATCAAAATGATTCAGTGTCTCTGTATCTTCTCCCTTTACATCTCCATTGCAAAAATCAACAAATTCATTTTTACTGCCATCCTTTGTAGATAGCTTACCTGTTTTTGTGTTATAAACAAAATTATAAGAACTTCCTACGCCTGTTATACCCATTGCATTTCCTCCATTGCATTTTTTCGTTGATATTCCTCTGTCATTCGGAATTTGCAATCACTTTCCTTATATGGTCCAAGTGATTTATAAATATATAAGTAACCATATTATCTCCTACCTTATATAAGTCTCATAACAACTGCCAACATTCTCTTATAACATTATAACTCAGTATCTTTGCTCCTCTTGCTGCCACATAAGCTCTTGACTTCCCAATTTGTTTAAATCTTCTATGCTTTTTTTGAACATTGCGATAAAATCTCTTCTGTCGTTAAGTCCCATATTACCAGCTTCAAGCGGCAGAGACGTGAAACCTCCCTGCTTCTCCACTTTGTAATGTGCCTCCAATGCACGCATTTCGACTACTGTAGCATTTGATGGATTAACATCATTGATATAAATTCTTTGCTCAAACTCTTTCCCGTTTTCATCCACACCTTTCGCTAACACCACTGGATTTTCATCCGTCGAATCATCCGCATATTTAAGGCAATAAGAAAGACCTGTACCATTACCTCCTGTCCACAACATATTATCTGTTGTGAATATCTGGTATACCTTTGGTGTTTCAGCCGTATAAAATGTCTTTTCCGCAGATGCAGGTGCTTTCATATAATTACTTTTTTGTTGACCGTACAATGAAGATACGGTATTCAGACCAGAACTAATGTTCATATTTTTGTTCCTCCAATCAGCTCAAAATTTTCTCTTTTTAATTATTCAAATATACCTGATATGTTAAATTTTAGTATCAAGCGTTGCCTGTGCAGGAGATTTCCCCGACTCTGCCAATTCTCTTGTAACACTATCTAATGCACCATCTTTAATTGGCTTACCAATTTCCCAGTTAGGATCAGCCTTTTTTGCGGCATCATAAAATGCCTGTCTGTAAATTCTCTCATATTTTTCAAGGGTGTACCCGGCAGCCAATCTGTCCTTTTTCTGCATTTTGCGGTACAAATTGTTATATACCTCGGAACGTTTTGTTGTATCTCCATTGTGGACACCGTTTTCACGCAGGAACTCTTTTTTTGTCAGTTCATACATTTCTTCTTTGCTACTATCCGGAATTGATATGATCCTTTTTCTCGAACTTTCATTTTCATCTGTCACTAAAAGTCCTGCCAGTCCATTTACAGGGTTGATATAATCTCCATCCTTGTCATAATGACTCATCAGATTTTTTATTCCCTGAATATTGCCATACATTGCACCATTTCCAGCAGACATCATTTGTTTTACTGCGGCTTTATATTGTTTGCTGTTTGTGTTAATCCCGGCAGCTTTTAACTTGGACTGAACAGAACTGCTGTTCAACTGGGACAACTGAAAACTGCCTATTGCATTTACTCCTGATGTCCCAAATGATTTTTGAAACAAAAAAGCATAATCCGTTATTTTTGACATAAAACATCCTCCCATATTAAACCTGTTATCTTACCTATATCCTTACGCTTTCCTATCAAAAGACGTTTTCTCTTCCAAATAGTTCGGCAGTTCTTTCAATTCTGAGCTTTGGGCATTCTTTTGCGTATGGTATTCATTGAAGTAAATTCCGTAAAATTCTCTTTCCTTTTCCCGCTCAGCCGGAGTTCTTTCGCATCCCCATCCATAACTATCTCCCAGATAGGTCAACACTTTTGTTCCTTGATAAGAAATGTCGGCACCATATCCTTCGCCTGTCAGAATCGGACATTCCAGTGTGCCTCCTCCCGCCAGAGCAAACTTCTTTTGCGCAAGGTTGTTATTTTTCCCCTCTGCCCTCTCCAGAAAATCGAGCAATGATAATTCTCCGATTCCTTTGCATTTCGGATTACCATTTTGACTTTTTACCGCATTTTTAGCCTGCTGATATAATGCCTTTCTGTCAGGGGATACATCGGATATGTATTCTGCACATAACCTTGTTCTCTGCCTGTGAATAGATTCTAATTCCGTTTTACTCGTAGTGTTGGCAGCTCTCTGAGCCAGTTCCTTAATCTCAGAGACAAACTCTGCCTGTGACTTATTGCTTTTCCCTGCACTTGGAATCATAGACCAATCAGGTTCTCCACTTCTCAGCGATACACTATATTTTGTAATAGCAGAACTCGTTGCATTTGAAATCGATATTCCCATGAATTCACCTCATATTTTCTACCTTCTCTGCATATATTTTAACCTCTATATATACTTATCCATTTATCATATTCATTCTTTAAAATTCTCATAACATACTTATTTCCTCTATTTTTTTATCGGATAAAATAACCTGTTCTCCTAGTCCCATATCATCAAACGACCATATTACGCACACAAAGACCATCTCTTTACAAGATAACCACAGCCTTAAATTCATTTTCATCGCAGGAAAGCACCATATCACCGCCATATTTATCCACAACTGCTTTTACATTTAACAGCCCAATGCCGTGATGATCCCCTCTTTTGCTCTTTATCGTGTCATTTTCAATTTCCACCTTTTCTGTCACCGGATTTCTCACCGCAAATATCAGTTTATGATCTTCGCACTCTAATTTGAGATGAATGACCGCTTTTCCGGTATTTTTCAGTACCTTTTCACTCTCCCGGATTGCATTATCCAATAAATTAGAGAGCAGAATCACAATCTCTTCCTCCTCCAGACAGATCTCCTGCAAATCCCCTACTTTTAGGATCACTGCTATGTGTTTTTCCTGCATACTGCGGTATTTCTGGTTTAAAATAGCATTCACCACTGGATGATTTGTGTTGATTGCCGACATCTCGACAGCTATGCTCTCTGTCAGCTTCTGCGTAAAGGAAAGTGCCTCATCTGTGTGTCCATTCTTTATCAATGTCTGGATCGTGGAAAGCTGATTTTTATAATCGTGCATTTTTCTTCGCTGACGCTCATAGATTTCTTCCCGATCCTGATAATCTGCAATACGATTTTTCTGATTTTGTTCCGTAAGTACCGCAATTTTTATTCTCTCTTCTTTTTCAATGGTATTCTGCATGAACTCCATAAGGATAAGGTTAATCGCAACCAGTCCCACCGAAAGAAATAAAAATACATTCTGCATGTCATCGTTTTCTGAATAAAACATAAGAATGAAACCGACCACCGTAAATACAGGAACACAGAAAAACTGAAACCACTCTTTTCCTGTAATCAGACCGTAGCTTTTTCTTGTCTTGCTAAATCTTCTGATAAACAACATCAGAATGATAAAAGCAGTCTTTGATATCAGTGCCTGTAAAAACCATTTTTCTTGGATTGAACCTCCTCTTCCCAGCAAAACAGTCACATAATCAATCAATACAAGCATTGTATAGTTGATGATTGAAAATAAAAAACTCTGCCGGAAGGAGACCTCATAATAAGCCAGATTTAGGAAAGACATAACCAGTATAATCAGGATACATTTTAACATTCCGATCCATACCCCTGTGACTGCTGCCAGATAAAGCACTCCGCAATAAACAAAAAATCTGTATCTGTTCCTATATCCGCCATCTCTTTTTTCCATAAAAGTATCAAAAAAGTATAGCGTTCCTTTTACTTCCAGCATTTCCGCAATAAATGCCAATACCCAGAATGTCATGTTATTCTTCTCCCTTATACAGCATATATTCCCTCTTTACCTGTGCATATCGTGCCTTGGGAACTGGAATCTTTTTTCCCGTGGTAAGTGTCATCACATATCCGCTGATCTTTGTAATGTACCTCATATTTACAAGAAAACTTAAATGCGCCCGCACAAATCCCATATTCTTTAATTCGTTTTCCAGTTCATCCAGTTTTTTATAAATCTGAAACGTACCTTTTTCAGTATAAAATACATTTTTGTGAAGTTCTGTTTCTATATAAATGATGTCATCTACATAAAGTTTTATCGTTCCCTCCACAAAACGAAATTCGAGAATTCTACGGTTTTTATTAATTTCTGCTATCAAATCATCCATACATTCTTCTATAGTATCTGCAAGGTTATCTTTCAGCAGAAATCGGCTTGCTTTCACCTTATATCCATCCAGTGCGTAATTCATGTATGCCGTCACCAGCACAACCGGAAGTTTTGGATATTTTTCTTTAATCCTCATAGCTGTTTTCAGCCCATCCATCCCCTGCATATTGATGTCCAGAAATAATAGCTGACACGCTTCCAAAGCCGATTGTTCTTCGCATAACTGTTCTCCGGATTCATATTCTGTAATAGCAAACTCATAATTCTTTTTTTCACCATAGTCTGACAGCAAATCTGACAGATTGTTTCTGTCATCTATCCTGTCATCACAAATAATAATGTTCATATTTTTCATTCCTGTCTTTGATTTCTCTCATGCCTGTAAACCATACAAGTCTCACCTAGCACTCTTTATTATATCAAACAAATCTTCCGCTCGATTATTCTCCGCATCAAATGACTATTTTCCGCATAGAACGACTATCTCCTATAGAAACGCAGAAGCACTGTATCTCAAACTCTTTGAAATACAATGCTTCCCTGCATTTTCTATATCGTCATGTTGATATTATTACTTTACTATTCCCAGAATATTTGCAGCTTCCTTAAATGAATAAGATTTTTCCCTTAGTTCTTTTCCCGGCGCCTCACCAACTACTTTTCTATACTTCACCTGATTGGCATACCATTTTTCAAAACTTTCAAGGTCAATCCTCATCATTCCTCCGATTGTCTCTGTTCTGAAAAATTTTCTGTGAATCAGCCAGTAACTCTCTGTCTTCTTTAATCCAAGCAGTTTTCGCATTTCCGGCACTGACATGGTGCGACGAAGGACCTGTTCCTGCTCAGCCTGATGCTGTTCAATCTGCGTCCTGATTTTCTGTATATCATTCATAGCATCCATCCGCATGCCTCCTTCCGCTCACAATATAACACGCAAGAGTCGGTGTCATAACTCTTCCTACATTCAGTGTCTGTCCATACAGGGTAGAAAATAACCTGGTTGCATTCATTCCCACGATCCAGTCCGCCCGCTCCCTGCATAGTGCCGCCCGGTAGAGATCATCATATTCTCTTCCATTTTTCAGATGAGAAAAGCCATCCGAAATCGCCTGGTCTTCCATAGAAGAAATCCATAAGCGCTCGAATGGCTTTTTGCATTTCGCCTGATCATATACAAGCCGGAAGATCAGTTCTCCCTCTTATCTGCACCGATTACCTTTGCGATGGACTGCGCCACCGAAGGTTTCTCAGCAATTACTAATTTTATATTTTTTTCACTCAAATTTTGTTTCCTTCTTTCATTTTTTATTTGCTTTTTGATAGCATAAATGCTATCATGTATATAGAATAAATATTTCCACTTGGAGAACATATACTAATGTACAACATTGAATTTTACGAAGATTCCAATGGCAGATCAGAGCTTTGGGAATTTCTTGAATCTCTTCGAGTCAAAGCAGCTACAAACAAAGATGCCCGTATTCAATACAAGCAGATAAGTTTGTACATCCAGCTCCTCGAAGATAATGGTACACGGCTTAATGAAAATATCACAAAACACCTTGATGATGATATCTGGGAGCTTCGCCCAGGCAATAACCGTGTTTTATATTTTTATTTCAAAAATGATACCTTTGTGCTTTTGCATCAATTCCGCAAGAAAACTCAAAAACTCCCAAGCGCGAAATTGAACGGGCAAAGGCTGAACGTGATGATTACCTTGCCCGAAAGGAGGCTGAATGATTATGAAAACCTGGAATGACTATAAGGAACATGTAAGAACCGTTGATCCTGAAATTGGAAAAGACATCGATGAAGTTGAAAATATTTCCTCCATCGTAAGTGCCATGGTGGAACAGCGTACTTCTCTTGGACTTAGCCAGAGAGAGCTTGCTGCTATGTGTGGTATTCCACAATCATCCGTAGCACGGATCGAATCCTGCAAAACAACCCCGAATCTCGGAACACTGCTTAATATTTTTCAGCATCTCGGTTTACAGCTTACAGTAAGACCTACAAAACCTACCGTTTAAAATCAAGGAGAATCTCTGCGAAGAGGTTCTCCTTATCGGAAAAAGGCAGCCTTCCGACTGCCTCATTCCTGTAATCCTATTCCTCATCGGCTTCGGAATCTCACCGAATCATGCCTACCGGCTCGTGGGCTATACCACCGGTAGGGAATCTGATCCTGCCCTGAAGATTTCTATTCACTTTTCTTACGTTGCTGTATTGTAGCACAAGCATTCATGTAATGCAACAGGCAATTTCGCTGCTGTATGGCTACCTAAAATGAATTTTAAACAATAAAACAAGACCTCCCATTACACTTTTCAGTATCTGAGAGGTCTGTATTTATAAAAAGTTTAATCGACTGACAGTCCAATTTCATTTAACGCCAAAATGTTTTATCTTACACATAGAATTTTTTATTTGCTGTATATTCTCGCCTCATATGGTTGTAACCATTCGGACTCCGTTTCATGATAATTGCACAATACACATTTTTGATCAATTTTTTGAAACATCAGCTTTTCATTTGTAAAATTCACGATCACCAATAAACCTTTGCCGCTTACTTCTCTTTCATATGCAAATAATCCCGGATATTCTTCGTACATCGGGCGAAACTCCGCCTGTCTCACAATATCTGCATGGTCATGGTAACACTGAATCAAACGCTTATAATAATTGTACAATGAATCCGGATCATTCACCTCACTCTGTGCATTGATTGTTCTATAATTATCATTGCATTTAATCCATGGCTTTCCACACGTAAATCCTCCATTTTCCGAGTCATCCCACTGCATCGGCGTTCTTGCATTATCTCTTCCTAACTCTGAAAAGTATGCAAGTACTTCATCCGGATCCTTGCCCTGTCCGACCGCTTCCTCATAGGTTCTTTTCGCCCTTATATCATCCATATCATTAATATTCTTCCACTTAACATTGGTCATACCAATTTCCTGTCCCTGATATATAAAAGGCGTTCCATATAAAAAGAAATAGATACTCGCCAGTGCCGATGCACTATAGAAACTAATATTTTCTCTTTCCAGAAATTTGTTCAGGCATCTGGACTGATCATGATTTTCTAAAAAGATAGCACTCCAACCGATTCCGCTATTATGCGCTACATGTGTAAACATTTTTTTCTTCCACCGTTCTACCGCATGAATGCTTGATTTATCATTTTCCCCTTCCATATTTTCCCATCCAAAATCGAAAATCATGGAAAAGTAACCATTCTTTCCGGCATACCGTTCAAAAGCAGCATCGTCAACCCCCGGTGCTTCGGCAACTGTCATACAGTTATATTTATCAAAGCACTGCTCTTTCATCTCATCAAGGAATGTTCCGATTCCCTTATAATCCGTAAGTTTTTCAACCGGATATCGTTCCCCATCATTCGTAGGACGACTGGCAAAACTTAAGTCTTTTTTGATAAAGGTAATTGCATCGATACGAAAACCGGCGATTCCTTTTTCCAACCACCAATTTATCATCTCATAAATTTTTTGACGCAGCTCTTTGCATTCCCAGTTCAGATCCGGCTGTTCCTTCGCAAACGTATGATAATACCATCTGCCATCCGGTAATCTCGACCATACGGATCCTCCAAAATTGGATCGCCAGTTATTCGGTTCTTTATCATTCTCCGTTGTTCGGAAGTAAAAATAAGACGCTTCCTCACAATTAGGATCCTTCATTGCCTTCTGGAACCATTCATGCTGATCCGAGCAATGATTGACCACCAGATCCAATATTATTTTAATATTTCTTTTTTGAGCCTCCTCTATTAAATGCTCCATATCCTCGTTTGTTCCAAAGATTGGATTTACCTTGTAATAATCCGATATATCATATCCATTATCCACAAGTGGAGAAGCGTACATCGGGCATATCCATAATACATCTACGCCTAGATTTTGGAGATAATCAAGTTTCCGGATAATTCCGTTAAAATCTCCGATTCCATCTCCGTTGCTATCCATAAAACTTTGCGGATAAATCTGATACACTACGGACTCTTTCCACCAATTGTTTTTCATTCACAAATTCCTCACCTTACTTTATTGCCCCTTCTGTAATACCTTTTACAATGTATTTTTGACTAAACAAATAAAAGATAATAATAGGAGCCATGCACATAACCAATCCGGCAGAAGCCAAATCCCAACGTTTTGCAAATTGTCCAAAGAACAGATATGTTTTTAAAGGCAACGTCTGTAAGCCTTGTTTATTAATAATCAGCGATGGTAATAAGAAGTCATTCCATGTTCCCATAACATTAATAACTGCAACCGTGATTATAATCGTTCTCATCAAAGGAAGCACGATTGAAATAAACAGACGTATTGAACCACACCCGTCAATTGTAGCGGCTTCCTCCAATTCCTCCGGAATATTTTTTATGAACCCATGAAACATTATGATTGCCATACTTGTTTGAAAGCCCATATACATAAAGATCAAGCCACCACGAGACAGCAAACCGATTTTGCTTGCAAATCCAACCAATGGAAGCATGACACACTGAAATGGAATCAACATAGAACCGGCAAATATCAAAAAAATAATCTTACTTGCTTTGGTTTTATAACGTACAAGTACCCAGGCCGCCATAGCCGATATCAACAGCACCAGAACCGCTGTCACTACCGTGATAAGCAGCGAATTCATAAAAGATCTTATGTAATCCAGTTCTTGAAACGCATTCTTATAGTTTTCAAGTGTAAATGTTTCTTTCGCCGGAAATCCCAACACATCTGTAAAAATCCCCTTGGTCGTCTTAAACGAATTCATAATCAAAATATAAATCGGAAACAAAAAAATGCATCCAAGAATAAGTCCTGTTACTCCATAAGCGATTTTTTTCTTCATTACATTTCAACCTCCTTGCGCTTTGTTATAACCAACTGCGTAATTCCAATTCCTGCCACAATAATCAGAAAAACGATTGCCTTTGCCTGTGCAAAACCAAATTCATTTGCTCCAAAGGCAGAATTGTAAATGTTTAACGCAATCATTTCTGTTGATTTGTATGGTCCACCTTGTGTCAAAGCTAAATTTTGATCAAACATTTTAAATGAACTCGAAATAGATAAGAATAATCCGATTGTAAACGCAGGCATCATCAACGGAAGGATGATATATCTCATGAGTTGCCATGAATTTGCTCCATCAATTCTTGCTGCCTCCTTAACCGATTCCGGTATCTGCTGAATCTGCGCAATATATACGATCATCATATATCCCGACATCTGCCACACAGTCAAAATCAACAATCCTATAAATCCGGTTTCCGGATTCGACAGCCATCCGCTAAAGGCTGCAATTCCCGTCTTTTTTGAAAAAGCTTCAAAAATCGATATAAAAATAAACTGCCAAGTAAATCCAAGCAATAATCCGCCTATCATATTTGGCATAAAGAAAATTCCACGTAACAGCGTTGCGCCTCTAAATTTCTGTGTCACTAACAACGCCAGACCAAAGCCAACAATGTTTACCAATACAACTGCGCACACCGAAAAAAGCGCAGTAAATAAAAAAGCATGTACAAATGAGTCATCTCTCGTAAAAATGTCAATAAAATTTTGAAAACCTACAAACTTAACGTCCGAGCCTACAATTCCATTCCAGTTTGTAAGGGAATAGAAAAATCCAATACATGTAGGTATGATTACAACAATACAAAATGCAATTAATGACGGTGCCAAAAAGCCCCAAAACCGTAATTTACTTTTTCTCATACTTCTTCTATCCGTCCTTTCCAAACAAAGGATTTTACCCTTATTTGAATTTCCGGGATAGAAGCTCTATCCCGGAACCCTCTTTAACTCTTACTAGTTGTTCTGTTGTTTTCTTAACTTACTCCACTGCTCGATACAGGTCTTTGTAACCTCATCCCAATCAGCTTCTCCGGCAAGATATTTCTGTACTTCTACACCAGCCACCTGCTGCCCCCATGTATTTGGAGCTCCACTGTATACCCATCCGTTCATGGTATTTCCGGAATTATTTGCATCCATAATTCTCTGTGAAAGTGGATCGGATGCTTTTATTCCATCAAAATTATCATATGGAGGAATAAACTTACAATCATTCACAACAATTTTCTGTGCTTCCGAATCGGTGAACATCCAATTGATGAAGTCTTTTGCAGCAGCTTTCTGCGCATCGGTTGCCTTGCTATGAATTGCCCAATATCCTGATACACCTACAAAATACTTGCCATCTGAATATCCCGGAACAGAATATGGTAACATATCCAATTTTTGAAGGACTTCCGGATCCGTTGTCTCTACTGCTGGAGCTACCCAGTTTCCCTGCTTGATACATGCAACACGTTCAATGGCAAGTCCCCCCTCTAATGATGTTGTGTAGTCTACAGAATTAAGATTTGCCGTATTGTTGGCATTGGTTGTATAACTGGCCTGAAAATCAACCATTTTCTTATAGTCTTCCAAGCCGGTTCCCGGAAGCGAATCTGCCGCATATGCTTCATTCGGAGTCTTAAAGTCATGTGTTAAAGCAACATTAGCGTCATGGTCTCCTGCAATCCATAACTCCTTTGTCGGGTATTCCATAACAGCTTCCAGATTCGGATATTTATCCTTCATCTCACCATTATCGATTTTCTTTTTCAAAGTATCAAATCCGTTCTTCATGCCTTCGAAATTCATCATGGAATCTACAGAAACTCCAGCATCCTCAAACATCTGCTTATTAATAACGAATCCATAACCTTCCATATATAACGGAACGGCATATACTTTTCCGTCTTTTGTAAAAGTATCCGTTGTTCCTTCTAATGCGTGCTGCATAATATCCATATCAGAAACATCTTCAATAACATCTCCGTAATCTTTCATGTCCGAAAAACCACCTACAGAAAAGATTGTTGGTGGATCCGACTGCATCTTTGCTTTCATTGATGCGCCAAAATCATTTCCTGTGACAGCTTCAAGATTAATTTCTACATTTGGATGATCCTTTTCATATGCTGCAATTAATTTCTTGTATCCTTCATTTGCCTCAATCTTACTCTGGAAAATTGTAATCTTTACATTTTTTCCACTGTTTGCTCCTGTCGAGGTATCTGCAGAATTTCCGCATCCCACAAATAATCCCCCAAGCATTAGCACTGTCATTCCAACTGCTACTAACTTCTTTGCTTTCATATATATTCCTCCTTTTTGTGAAACTGTTCCATATTTGATCAAAAAAAATTTTCCATCTATGGATGCCTCGTTTTGTGCCACGGAACTGTCCACATCATTTGTGGAACTGTTCCATATCTGTAATATACACTATGCGTAACTATATTGCAACATAAAAATGCAGTTTATTCACAGATTCGTTACTATATCCAAAAATCATCTTGATTTTTTATTAAAAATCACTAGAAAAAGGAGACTATGAAGAAAAGTCTGTAAATAATAATCTTCTATGGTAATGATTGAGCTGGAAGCACTAAATTGAAGCTTCCAGCTCTTGTTTTATATATACGACATGATTTCTGGCATGTCAAGAACAGACGTCAAAAACGTCCTTCTCATCATGCATACAGATTCTGTTATTCTTGGAGTCGTCCCTCATACATAATGCTGAGTTCGCCGTAGACCTGTCCCCAGTTCCGAATGCTCATAGTCCATTTTTTAGTGGCTTCGAAAGTTGCCAGATACAGGGCTTTCAGGAGCGCTGTATCACTTGGAAATACGCTTCTCTGACGATTGAGCTTACGGTAGGTAGAATTCAGACTTTCAATTGCATTGGTCGTGTAAATAACCTTTCTTACATCCGGTGAGAACTTAAAAATCGGTGTTATTGCATCCCAGTTATCATACCAGCGTTTCATGGAATTTTGGTATTTTGCGGTCCATTTTTCAGTAACTCGATCCAGAGCCATTCTAGCCTTCTCTTCATCGGAAGCATGGTAAATCGTTTTTAGGTCAGAAGCGAACGCTTTCCTGTCCTTATCCGGAACATATTTTAGCGTGTTTCTTACCTGATGTACAATACATCTCTGATACTCTGTTTTTGGAAATGCGGCGGCAATTGCCTCTTTAATGCCACTAAGACCGTCAGCGCAGATAATCAGGATATCCTTTACACCACGATTCTTCAGCTCATTCAGGACGGACAGCCAGTACTTCGAACTTTCATTATCACCGACAGTGATTGAAAGAACCTCTTTTTTCCCTTCTGTGTTGATGCCAAGAATGACGTAGGCAGCTAACTTTCTGATTACTCCATTATCTCGTACGGAATAATGGATGGCATCTATATAGAGGATCGGATATACCTCGTCCAGCGGTCGATTTTGCCAGTCTTCGATCTGAGGCAGGATTTTATCTGTAACGTCTGAAATAAAGCCTTCTGATGTTTCAAAACCGTAGATATCTTCGATGGTTTCGGATATTTGCCGGGTCGTCATTCCTTTTGCATACATGGAAATAATCTTCTGATCGATACCAGAAATATCCTTCTGACGTTTCTTTACAATCTGTGGCTCAAATGTTGATTTACGGTCCTGTGGAACATCGATATCCATGCTGCCATAGCTGCTGTTTACACGCTTTGATTTATATCCATTGCGGTAATCATCGCTATCAGATCGTTCAGATTTTTGGTAACCAAGATGATCATCCATTTCTGCTTCCATCATCTCTTTGATGGTGCCGCCAAGCAGATCCTTAAGCGCATCCTGGATATCTTCAGCGGTTTCAATATCATACTCCTGAAGAAGTTGCTGAATGATGTTTCGCTTTCCTTCTGTCATTACTACTTTGTGTACAGGTTTCTTTTCTCTTCTTGCCATAATAAAAGGCCTCCTATGATTTATATTTTACCATAGAAGACCTTGCTGTTATTAGCTATTTACAGAAAAAGTTTCACACACTCCTTTGTGCCAATGCTCTCCATTCTACAAAGTATCGCCCTTTTTATATTTTACAGGAACCAATACTTCCCTTTTCTTAAGCGGTTGATCATTGATCAGTTTAATAAGCATATTCACACTTTCCTTTGCAACCTTCTTCGCATCCTGTACAATTGAATCAATCGAATGGTAATTGAAGTCCGTGGCATAAGTTCCATCATAAGCCAATATTTTTTTGTTTTTTTCTGTCTTGAGGAAGGCGGCTGCACACAAGTCCAAAGCCATAATTCCATCAACGTCCGGATATTGATCCAACAATGTTCTGGTACGTTTCATACACAATTGATAGTTTACAACTTCCTCCCATTGAAAAGATTCAATGATAACCTCCCTATTATGCTTCTCCATCACATCGATAAGAGCTCTCGCGCTATCGGCAGAGGCAAGTTCCATCCTGGTCGGATCACTAAAGCACATCACTTTTTTACAGCCTTTTTCCAAAAACAATTCGCCCGCTAAAATTCCTCCCTGATGATGATCCGATGTCACCAGCGGGATTCCCGGTATAATCCGATCCAGTGAGATAATTGGTTTCTCAATATTCATATAATATTCATCAGAAAGAAACGCAGATCCTACAATCAGTCCATCGAACAGATTACGTTCCAATGTATCAAGATATTCTCTTTCCTTGTCCTGATTTCCTCTGGTATTACAAATAACCACATTATATCCGTATTGATCTAATTCTGCCTCAAGATAATTCCAAAGAGTTGAGAAATACGGATGGATAATATCTGGTGTCATAACACCGATAATACCCGTTCTTTTCTTATACAGATTTCTGATCCACTGATTAGGAATATAATCTAGCTCCTCTACCGCCTTCTTAATTTTGTTTTTGCTTTTCTCTGATACATATCCGCTACCATTTAACGCTCTGGATACCGTGCTGGGTGCTACATGTGCCAGCTTTGCAACTTCTCGAATGCTTGCCATAATCTCTTCTCCTCACTTGTGTAATTGCAAACGAATTGCCCTTATATTCCCCTTTATCCTCTTAATTAAATCCGACAACCTTCTGCGACAATCGATAAGCCGCAACCGAAATCTTGCGGCCTCCCTTACCCGGAAGATTCATGGTCTGTCCCATAATGCCATTGCGGAGTTGCTGGAAGATTATAATATCTTTTTCCTTAATATACTGGAGTTTTATTTTATTATACACCTTTTTGTCCATGGAGTCGAACTATTTTTACTTAACAGTCTCTTAAATAATCTATTTAGGATTCATTTTATTTACAAACTTATCATAATATCCACATATCAATTTCATAATTAGCCGATATACAAACAGTATAGATTAAGAAATAAACTTTTTCTTTTTCATATTCCATCATTTTCAAACGGAGCTTCACAAAATCAATCTGATAAAATACACTTTCATATACCCACCTAATTATCCCATTTTCTTTTTTACTCTGCACACAATCCGTTCCTCATTTACTAAATCCAGTTACTATTTCTCCATGATTTCAATATTTCCAGTATTTCTCTCCGCATCTGTTCCGATGTATAGGTTGATGGGAAGAATCTGTATAACTGTTCATTCTTAAAAACTACTCTGTCTGCTTCCTTCTGTTTTATCTCTCCAAGGATTCCTTCCGCTTCGCTTTCTGTAAGCTTTCCAGCCTCACTTAATTTCTTGATCTTGATTACCTGCAAAAGTGATGGCGTACACTGGGTTGCCTCCATTGCATCAATAATTTCCTGCTGTTCTTTCTTTTTCAGATAAGATAACTGCACTGCCGGGGTAAATCCCATTGATCCGTCATCCACCTTATCCAATAGAGCCGGTATCAGTTCTGTCATTTTGATATAGCGCTGGACCTGCTTTGCACTGTCTCCACAAAGTTCTCCGATCACATCAATACTTCTCTTTCCCGTATTGTGGTCAACTTGGCCACAATTCTTTCTGCCTGCTTTCTTTTTAATGGCATCATATTTCCTCTTGTAGGCATATGCTTTTTCACTTGGTGTAATCTGCTCTCTCTGTAAATTGGAATCAACCATAGTTACTACAGCTTCATCATCCTGCATCATGCGGATAATCACAGGAATTTTCTTATACCACAGTCGCTCCGCTGCATATTTCCTTCTGTGGCCTGAAATGATTTCATAGTAACCTTCTTTCCTTGGCCGGACGATCAATGGATTAAGAACTCCATTTCAATTTCAACTACTTTTTCATCCGAATCTCTGATATCCGTCTTTTCTGTCAATGACACTTCCTCCTTTTCCCTGAACGAAAAAAATCGACCAGACTAGAATTTTTAATCTAATCTAAGCGATACTTCGTCAGGCCTGTTTTCTTCAAGCAAGAAAACCATTTTTACATTCATTGACAACCTAAATCTTATCCTACACTTTAGTTATCTCCATTGGGTGCTTGAATAGATTTAGTTCTCGGTGCCCGTTTTGTCTTTTCGGTGCTCGCAAGCCCCATAAAATAAAAAAAGCAACAATGAATTTTTACGATCATTGTTGCAAAAAATCGATGTTCCCAGCGGGAATCGAACCCACAACTAGTGCTTAGGAGGCACTTGTTATATCCATTTAACTATGAGAACATTTGTATATTACAAACAAATACTACCCTGCATCCAGATGTTTCCTTTGAAACGTCTGCCAACCATCGGCTCACCGATGAGGTCATTTTTGTTTATACACACGCTAAATATTATATCATTACATGACACTTTTATGCAATATATTTTTTCATTTGTAATGATATTTTTTTCTTCTGTGAACTCAATAATATCTCCCAGCACGCTGTATTGGTCGCTTTCGATGCCATATGGCATGAAATACGTCGTTACGATTGAAAGAATATCCTCATTTTGGATTCTTCTTGTAATGGACGAGTATAAATCTATATCTTCCATTGTGAGGCTTTCCATAGCGCTCTCATTGCCTTCTCTGGCCTCTGCAATCAGCTGCTTTCTATCCATTTTGTCTGAATCAACTGTGTTTAATGTTTTAGCCTTTTTTTGTTTCATTGGCAACAAAATACAGCCTTCAACTGACAGTCCTGAGAGCACCGCTCCCTTGGCCCTTACTTCTCTGTTCATGTATGACTTTTCTGACAGATAATCACACACATTCTGCAGATAAAATATAAGTGTTACTCCGAGATTAGGATCATCACATACCCCTGCGTATGATTCCTTCTCGGAATGTTTTTCAATATCTATTATCTCATTTGTAGTCTTTTCGCTTCCCGTGAAATACGGATAGTAATAATCTATGTCAAAGCTATCATCGTCATTGTATATTCCTCTGACTGTAATTCCCATATTGGGTGCCACATCACATGACAGCTCGGCAAATTCATTGCCCTCGGAATCCTTTGTTACCTTTAGTTTTTCCGGCTTATCAATTATATTGTTAATTACCTCGTTTAACTGTTTCTTTGTTATATCTGAAAATCCTATTGCTCTGAGGAATTGGTGCATTACTTATTTCTCTTTTCTTTAAATTACCTGAAGAATTGAAATGTTTTTATCAAGCATGAGATTCAATCTGTTGTGAAGCATCAATTTGCCATTATTTTCATTTCCAAAAATCATGATAATAGGATTCTCCGGATCTACTGTCTGGGAAACTACTACTCCCTCTTCTTCAGCATTGGTCTTTACTGTTGTACCGACAGGATATCTGGCTATTGATGATAGCAGGCACTTAATAATTTGGTTATCATATCTGCCGCCATCATTTTCCTTTATCTGATTTATGGCTTCCTGCACACAAATGCGCTTACACTCCATACCGCTTATCAGCGAATCAAACGCATCACATGCCTGAATTATTCTGCATTCCAGTTCTTTATTCTTTTGCTTCATAGGAAAACCTGTGCCTGCCATATTTTCATGATGTGATAAAACCATCTTCATTGATATTGGCGCTATCCAGCTTTCCTCATCCAATGCCGAATATCCTAAAATTGTATGCTTTTTATATTCAAAAAGCTCCGCAGGATTTGCATTGGAAAAATCCCTGTTTTTATATCGTGTGACAATAAAACGCAGCCCGATGTCATGTAATAAACATCCCACCGCTATGTTATACTTTCGCTTTTCGCCAAGCTTTAGCTTTCTTGCAACAAGCACTGATAAAAGTGTCACCATGACTGTGTGCTCATATAAGTCCGAATTACGCTCTTTTATATCAACAATCACGTCATATGGCATATCATTTATATCATGGACAATATCATTTGCGATTATTTCAAATTCCTTTAAGGATTTGCCATCATGATATATATGACTTTCCATCAGTCTGCGCACTTTTTCCACGTATTTGTCGAAAATAGCCGGGTCTACTATAGAATTCGGACTTTCGTAATTCTCATACGGATCCTCTACCATCACTGATTCTATTCCAAGTGACTCTATAAGTGGCACATAATCAGGCTTAAGCCTTGTGCCATTTGGTATTAAAATATCATTTTTTTCTGTTAGTATTGGTTCCGCAAGTACTTCACCGCCAACTAAGCTGCTGACTGCTTTTATCCTCATAAACTAAAACACCCCATTGTTATTTTTCTGCAGGCATATTTGCCTCCTTGGCCATATTCAACGCTTCCTGCTCTTCATCTGCTAAAACAATAATGGAATTTCCGCCAACAATCTCCTTGATGTATGTATAACAGCCCTCACGACTGTGAACGGCATTGAGTACAAAGCCATCATCCTTTCCATTTAACATGGCAAGTGAAAAGCTTAGCTTTCCGCCCATCTCATTGAATGCATCATACTTCACAAGTCCTACCTTCTGGTATGAACACTTCATGTTAGCAAATAATTCTTCTATATTCTTTTTGATTGATGAGTTTGCTGCAACAAGTTCATCTACCTCGTCAAGTCTCTTGATAATTGTGTCCTCCAATGACTTTGCAGTTTTTCCACTCATAAACACTTTGTATTTTTTTTTGAGCTTACCGATCTGCACCATATTTATAATTATGAGGATGAGCAGAATAATTACCACTCCCGCCAATCCTAATATAATGTAGTCGGAATCGAATCCTAAATATTCAGAAATCATTTTTTTACTCCTATCTATATTGTCGTACATTTTGCATAAAATTTAAATAGTCTCTTTGTCTCATTTTCTGTATGATTTTATTATTTCTTTTCATTAAATATACAAAATCTAAATACTATCTAATTATTTCTATTGATTTTGGACTGAATTGAGCATGTTTACTATTCTATCCAGCTCATCATGAGAATAATATTCTATTTCTATCTTTCCGGAATTTTCATTTTTCCTGTTGATTAGAACCTTTGTTCCCATATTCTTTTTAAGCTTTTCCTCAAGATCCTTGTAGATTGCTTCCATCTGAGGATTTACCGGTTTTTCAGACTTTGTCTTTTTCTTGTTCTTCTGTAATGATTTAACAAGCTTCTCTGTATCCCTGACACTTAGCTTTTGGTCGAAAATCTGCTGTGCTACCACATACTGCTGATTCTGATCTTCTATTCCAAGTAATGCTCTTGCATGGCCTGTAGTGAGCATTTCATCTATGACCATCTGCTGTACCTTTTCATTGAGCTTGAGTAAACGCATTGAATTGGTAACTGCTGTTCTGCTCTTTGATACTCTCTCTGCCACATCATCCTGCTTCAGTTTAAATTCTTCAAGCAGACGCTTGTATGCCAAAGCCTCCTCAATTGGATTCAAATCCTCTCTCTGAATATTTTCTATAAGGGAGATTTCCATAATCTGCTGATTGGTCAATTTTTTGATTATGACAGGGACTTCCTTTAGACCTGCCAGCTTTGCTGCTCTCCATCTTCGCTCACCTGCGACGATTTCATAGTAATCATCCCTTTCCTGGCAAAGTAAAGGCTGTAAAATGCCAAACTGTTTTATCGATTCTGATAACTCTATAAGTGCATCCTCATCAAATTTCTTTCTAGGCTGTTCTCTGTTAGGCTCTACCTTATTAATATCTATCATTACAGCATCCGCTGCATGATTGCTCTTTGGTTTTACCGGCTTTGATACCTTGTCTGTAATTAATGAATCAAGTCCCTTACCCAATCCTTTTTTTGCCGCCATACTATCTTAAATATCCTTTCTCGCTATTATTTCCTTTGCCAGATTTCTGTAGCTTTCTGCTCCGGCCGATTTACTGTCATACATATTTATCGGAATACCATATGATGGGGCCTCTGCTAATCTGATATTTCTTGGAATCATTGTATTGTAAATCTTTGTATCCAGATTTTCTTTTACTGTCTCTACAACCTGATTTGACAGATTTGTCCTGACATCATACATTGTGAAAACAACTCCCTCAATCTGCAGCTCCGGATTAAGTCTCTCCTGCACCAGATTGATTGTATGAATCAGCTGACTAAGTCCCTCCAAGGCATAATATTCACACTGAATAGGAACAAGAACTGTATCTGCAGTAGTCATTGCATTGACTGTCAGCATGTTGAGTGAAGGAGGACAATCTATAATAATAAAATCATAGTCCTCTTTTATGTAATCAACTGCACTCTTTAATATGTATTCTTTATCATTTATGCCCAAAAGCTCAATCTCTGCTCCGGCCAGATTTACATTAGATGGAATGACATATAAATTGTCCACCACCGTATTTTCAATACTCTCTGCAATTGAACACTCATCAAGCATGAGATTGTATACCGTATTCTCCACTTCGTCCTTATTTACACCAAGGCCGCTTGTCATATTACCCTGCGGGTCTAAATCAATTGCCAGCACCTTTTTCTTTTTTTCAGCCAGACACGCTGCCAAATTGATAGAAGTAGTGGTCTTTCCAACCCCACCCTTTTGATTTGCAACTGCTATAATTCTTCCCATTATAAATCCTTTCGCAATTTACTTAAAATTCTGATGCTATATGTTATATTCTATATTTTATATTCTACATTTTACATGCCATATTCTATATGTCATAATTGTTTTATAATAACTATTCAAAGTCATCTTGAGAACAACAAACTCTTCTACATCATCATATTTCTAAAATTGTAAATTGAAATCTTACACACTTAAATTATTATATCACTCTTAACTCTATAATGCTATTAAATTCCATTATATAAGTACAATATTTTTCAAAAAATCATTTATCTGGTTCATTTTTTATTAAGTGTAACTATACACTCTTTCCCATTTCATATACTTTATTTAATATATCATACATTGTTTTCACATCCTCTGTTTTTCTTGTATCATAAGCAAATACAATGCCGCCCTCTTCACTTCCATTTTCTCCGAAGCACGAAATATACTGTCTGAAACACTTAATCATGGTTTGTACATTTGTCTCTTTTCTTGTAGCTGCAGCACTCAATAAATAAAAAACTTTTTTTTCCATATAATCTTCAATTGCAAAAGTTCTGTCAATCATTCTTTTCATCAAAGAGGGCCAGGTATAAAAGTAAACCGGACATGCTAAAACAATTACATCTGCTTTATACATTTCATCATATATTTCATTCATATCATCGTCTTGAACACATTTTCCTCCATTTTGTTGGCAAATAGCACAACCACTACAATCTATTATTGTTTTATCCTTCAATACAATTTCCGTTACAGCATTATGATTTTCAATTGCGCCTTTGGCAAATATATCAGCCATTGTTGCAGTATTTCCTTCTGCTCTTGGACTTCCTTTAATTATTAAAACATTTTTATTCATATAAATTATGTCACTTTCTATATCCTTTATTTAAATTTTTAATCAGTCTAATTATTAAAACTTAGCTTTCTCGTATTCACTCATTATATCATTTAAATGTTTCACGTGAAACATTCCTATTTTATCATTTAATACCTCATATTTGTCACTAAATATTGTATTTGATATATACTATCATATATTTCCGAATCACATAATAATTGAGATTATACCACATCATATAATTTAAAACACAAAATATTAACCTATACAATATAAAATCATACATTATTCATTTTTAAAATAATATACTATATGACATTTATTATACATCCACACGTAAGGAATCCGACATACATATACATTTCAAACGAATCTACGCAGTAAACTTAGAGTATATTTGAAATCACTTCAACACATAGCAATGCTCGTACCCGAATGTACGAGCGAGTCCATACTGAGCCACGATGGCAAATATGGACGGTTGCATATTATTGTCTCAGCCTATATGTGATTTCTTACATACTCTTAGTTGCGGAGTAAAATAAGTGTGGAATGTATATGTATGACGGATTCCGTACTACTGTCAATATACTAAAATATTCCTATTAGTTAAATCATATATTATATAAATAAATAGATATTTCACGTGAAACATTTTGCTATATCATCTATAATTGATATTTTATCTTAAATCATGCAGTAATATACTATGTATATTTAGATTATATAATCATAAATTTAACACTATAATACCTTATATATGTATAGTACTTCCACAATTTAAGGAATCTGGCTTACATATACATTCCAAACGAGTCTACGCTGCAACTTAGAGTATGTTAGAAATCACTTCAACACATAGCAACGCTCGTACACGGATGTACGAGCGAGTCCATATTGAGCCACGATGGCGAATATGGACGGTTGCATACTACTGTCTCAACCTATATGTGATTTCTTACATACTCTTAGTTGCGGAGTAAAATGAGTGCGGAATGTATATGCATGACGGATTCCGTACTACTGTCAATAAACTATATTAAATAATCAAAAAAGGAATGTTTCACGTGAAACATTTTGTATAATTCAATATATATGTATGGTAAATCCACAATTCAAGGAATCCGGCATACATATGCATTCCAAACGAGTCTACGCAGTAACTTAGAGTATGTTTGAAATCACTTCTATGCATAGCAACGCTCGTACACGGATGTACGAGCGAGTCCATACTGAGCCACGATGGCGAATATGGACGGTTGCGTACTACTGTCTCAACCTATATGTGATTTCTTACATACTCTTAGTTACGGAGTAAAACGAGTGCGGAATGAATATGCATGACGGATTCCGTACTACTGTCAATATACTATATTAAATAATCAAAAAGGAATGTTTCACGTGAAACATTCCTCTAATAAAATTCAAATAAAATATAAAACGTATATTACATAATCTGAATAATATTGTTACGGATTGCAAATACCGCGGCCTGAGTACGATCAGTAACCTCAAGCTTCTTGAAAATACTTGAAATATGATTCTTAACAGTTCTCTCACTAATCTTCATTTCCTTAGCAATATCTCTGTTAAACTTACCAACAGCCATTTCTTTAAGCACTTCCATCTCTCTCTTAGTAAGAGCATCTATCTTAAGCTCATCCTCATTTTTCTGAATCATCTTAGAATTAAGAGCCGGAATAAGACTTGGCTGTATATAAGTCTCACCATCAGCAATAGTGAAAATAGCCTTTTTAAGCTCAGCAGACTCAGAATCTTTCAGTACATATCCGTTAATTCCGATATCTACAGCCTTCATAAGATATTCTGTCTCATTGTGAACAGTAAGAACAAGTACCTTTACCTTAGATTTTCTGTCCTTTAAAGCTTTTAATACCTCAAGACCATTCATCTTTGGCATATTGATATCCAAAAGTAATACATCTGGTCTGAATGTCTTTAATTTATCAAGACAATCCTCACCATTCTCTGCCTCAGCAATAACCTTGATATCACCGTCGAGCTCCAGCAGATTTTTAAGTCCCTCTCTGATCATAGAATGATCATCTGTAATCATAATGTTAATAGCCATAATTTAGTCCTCCTTATTTACAGGTATAATTACCTTAACTATACACCCCTCACCGGGTTTTGATGAAATAGATATTTTACCGGAAAGAAGATAAATTCTTTCCTTCATCATAGATAATCCAAAACCTGAATTATCTTCTCTTGTAAACTCAGGAATAGCAGATGTGTCAAAACCATCTCCGTCATCCTTTATCGTCAAAGTAAGTGATTTTGGTTCATACTTTAATGAAACATTAATTTCTCTGGCATGACCATGCTTGATAGAATTACTGCAAGCCTCCTGAATGACCCTGAGTAAGGTTAGTGACACAAGACTGTCTACCATGTACTCATCACCGGATGTCTTGAAATTGCATCTTATATTATTTGAATTGCGAAGCTTATCAAGCGCACGCTCAACAGTAATATTAAATCCAATATCATCAAATGACATAGGTCTTAGATTATAAATCATATTTCGAAGCTCATTGATAATATCCTTCAGTATCTTTCCCTGAGACGTGAGCTCAAGCCGGCACCTTATAGGGTCAACATCCATAAGTTTAAGACAAAGCTCTGTCTTGTGAGTGAGTGATGTCAGACTCTGTACAGTAGAATCGTGCAAATCACGGGCGATACGCTGTCTCTCGCTCTCCACAGTCTGTAAAATCACCCTCTTAAAAGCATCACTATCCTCTTCGTTGATAACATCAGATATAGCCTCTGAAATTTCTACTTCATTAGTTGTCTCATCAGAATTATACACTCTGATAACACTGTTGATTTCATCAATCTTGCAATCAATATCAGAAATCTGTTTGTGTAAAGACTTTATCTGAGGCTCAATCAGCTTCTGCTCTTCCTTAAGTTCCTTAACTTTACTCTTATTATATGAATTGATTTCACGTGGAGTAAAAGCCTCAAAGCTTTCATCGGATTTTCCCTCAAGCATCTGGATAATCTTGATATTTTCTTTAAAATGATTCTCAGCGGCAGTAAGTTTTTCTATAAGCGCATACTTGCTGTCATAAAATTCATCTCTTGTTTTCTCTAAATATTTTTTAACCATAATCACCGAACATTTGTTTGTATAATTAATTTATCTACGATATAATTATATATCATTTTTACTATATTTAAAAGCAATTATAAAAAATAATTGTATAAAACTTCTTTTTTGTTATAATATAGTTATAAGAATACAAAATCAATATATCAAATTTTTCAGATAAAAACAAGGAGGTTATAACATGAAAAAAAGTACAAAAAATCTGCTTTTTCTCACATCTGCAGTGATTGCCGGAATGCATATATACAACAGAGTTGTAGACTCTAATGCCGAAAGGAAAAATGCACTCAAAGTAGACAATGGCCACTACTACAAATGGAAAGAAGGAAATATCTTTTATACAAAAACCGGCACCGGTGAGCCAATACTTTTAATACACGACACCGACTCCGGAGCATCCGGTGAAGAATGGGCTAAAGTAGCTAAAAAGCTTGCAAAGAACAATACCGTATACACTATTGATTTGCTTGGATGTGGCCGCTCGGACAAGCCTTCCATTCAATATACAAGCTACATGTATGTACAGATTATCACAGCCTTTGTAAATGACGTAATCGGAAAGCCTGTTAACGTAGCTGCAACCAATCTGTCAACAGCTCCTGTAATCATGGCAAATGCTCTGTCAAAGGATTTATTTAATAAAATAATACTTATAAACCCTGTATCATTGCAACAGCTTAGCTGCATACCTGACAAGAGCACCAAATTTAAGCAGAACATCATTAATCTGCCAATCATAGGTACATTTATATACAATAAGCTTATGAGCCCTATCAAAGTAGATTTACTCTTCAGAAATAAATTTATTTCAAGAAGCCAGCTCATATCAGATAAGATGAAGGATGCATACTATGAGTCCGCACATAAAGGGCAAAGCCGCGGCAAATATCTTTACTCAAGCATTTTATCAAACTACATCAATACTAATATCGCGCCCGCTCTCAAGAACCTGGACAAGGATGTATCGATTATAGCATCAACAGGAATAAAAAATAATATGGATGTTATCAACAATTACCATAAGCTAAACAGTAAATGCGACATCATCCATATTGCAAACGCGAAGCTTTATCCTCAGTTACAGTTACCGGATAAAACAGCTTCAATTATTAAAAAAATTGTTACTAACTAATTCTATACTTTAATCTAAAATAAGGCACCGGCTATAACTATTTTTCAACAATTATAACGGTTTTTTACAACGGTTTCTTTGAAGGCAGTCCGGCTTTTCTCGGATACTTATTGCTCGTATTCATAACCTTATCAATTATGACAAAAGAGCGATGATTATCCGAGTAGCCAAACTGCTCTATTTTATTCAGCTTTCCTCCCAACAGATAAATGGCCGACTTTGCATCTGCCACCTCGCTCTCGCACTCACCTGATTTATATGACACAAAGCAGCCTCCCATTTTCACAAACGGCAGACAGTATTCTGAAAGAGTAGACAGATTTGCAACTGCTCTCGATACACAAATATCATAAGCTGCCCTGTGTTCCTTATCTCTGGCAAAATCCTCTGCCCTGCCATGAACTGCTTCAATATCCTTAAGCTCAAGTGCTTCAATAACTTCATTTAAAAATCCAACTCTCTTATTAAGTGAATCTAATAAAGTAATCTTAAGCTGAGGAAAAGCTATCTTAAGAGGAATACCGGGAAAACCAGCTCCGGTTCCGACATCAATGATATTTTTTTCCGCGTTTAAATCTAATGTGTGGCACAAAAACAAGCTATCAAGGAAGTGTTTCTCTATTACCTCGTCGAAATCTGTAATAGCAGTAAGGTTCATAACCTTGTTTTTTTCGATAAGCATGTCATAATATAGCTCAAATTGCTCTAATTGTGAATTATTTAATGTACATTTAATTTTTGATAATTCATCAGTGAAGTGTGTGAAATCATATTTCATATTTTATTCTCCATTATTATTGTTCAACGCTTGTATTATCTGGGTTTAATCTAGAAAATAAATCAGGATTTGAGTATTTTAACTGCTCCAGAAATACCAGTAAAACCGATATATCAGCCGGTGTGACACCTGAAATTCTGGATGCCTGACCTATACTAAGGGGCTGAAATTCATTCAGCTTCTGCTGTGCTTCAATTCTCAGACCCGAAATAGTATTATAATCAAAATCAGTAGGTAACAGTTTTTTCTCAAGCTTCTTAAAATGAGAAACCTGCTTGATCTGTCTTGAAATATACCCTGCATACTTGATAAGAATATTAATCTGTTCTCTTGTGTCATCAGAAAGCTTAGGTCTGTCGGGATCTATCGGAGCAAGCTTGTCATAATCCAGCTCAGGTCTTCTGATAAGCTCCTCAAGTGTGGTTCCATTGCTCAGCTCTATACTGTTGTATTTCTTCAGAATCTCCTGTACATCAGGCCTTGCACCGATATTTACATGCGACACTCTCTCTATTTCCTTATCAATAAGCTCTTTCTTTTTACATACATAGTCATATCTTTCCTTTGAAATCAGACCAACCTCGTATCCCTTCTCGGTGAGACGCAAATCTGCATTGTCCTGTCTTAAAAGGAGACGATATTCCGCTCTTGAAGTCATCATGCGGTAAGGTTCTCTATTTTTCTTAGTGACCAGATCATCTATCAACACACCTATGTACGCTTCTGACCTGTCAAGTATCAATGGCTTTTTGCCAAGTATCTTCATGGCTGCATTGATGCCGGCAATAAGTCCCTGACAGGCTGCCTCCTCATATCCGGACGAACCGTTGAACTGTCCACCACTGAACAGACCGTGTATTTTCTTAAACTCGAGAGATGCATATAGCTGGTTTGCATTGATACAGTCGTACTCTATGGCATAAGCGTCTCTTACTATCTTCACATTTTCAAGTCCCGGAAGAGTGCGGTACATCTCATACTGCACATCCTCAGGCATAGAAGATGACATACCTCCGACATACATCTCGTTTGTATTAAGTCCCTCCGGCTCAATAAATATCTGATGTCTTTCCTTTTCAGCAAACTTAACCACCTTATCCTCTATTGAAGGACAATACCTAGGACCTGTTCCCTCTATGATACCTGCATAAATCGGTGAACGGTCGAGATTGTTTCTGATAATCTCATGGGTCTTACTATTCGTATATGTAAGCCAGCATGAAACCTGATCAATCTGCACACTTTCAGGATCAGTTGTAAATGAAAACGGCACTACCCTCTCGTCACCGAACTGCTCCTCCATCTTTGAAAAATCAAGACTTCTCTTATCTACACGCGCTGGAGTTCCTGTTTTGAATCTGCGCATCTCAATTCCGTGATCTATGAGCGACTGAGTCAGATGGTTGGCTGCCAAAAGTCCATTCGGACCTGTATGAGTGATCATCTCACCGGTTAAGCATCTGGCTCTTAAATATGTGCCGGTACACAGCACAATCGCCTTACAATGATATAAAGCTCCCGAAGTAGTTTTTGCACCAACTATATTATTATCCTCATCGGTAACAATCTCAGAAACCTCACCCTGTCTGATGGTCAGATTGTCGGTATTTTGAAGGGTTTTTCTCATTTGCATACTATATTCCGCTTTATCCGCCTGCGCGCGGAGAGAATGAACAGCCGGTCCCTTTGATTTATTTAGCATCTTTGACTGGATAAAGGTCTTGTCAATGTTTTTTCCCATCTCGCCGCCAAGTGCATCAATCTCCCTGACGAGATGCCCCTTCGAGCTTCCACCGATATTCGGATTACATGGCATGAGCGCTATACTGTCCACGCTTACCGTGAAAACAATAGTCTCAAGTCCAAGCCTGGCACACGCAAGTGCTGCCTCACAGCCCGCATGTCCTGCACCAACTACAACAACATCATAATTTTCTTCAACAAACTTACTGCACATAACTGCCTACTTTCCCATACAAAATTTACTGAATATCTCATCCATCAGATCATCCTCAACCGATTCTCCTATTATGAGTCCGAGTGACTCATACGCACTCATCAAATCAATCGAATAAAAATCCTCCGGCATATCATCATCAATACTGTTCATAACAAGCTTAAGACTTTCCTTAGCATCTGACAATAGTTTTTTATGCCTGATATTTGTGATATAAATCTCATCATTGAATGAGACCTGTCCATCAAAAAACATTTCCTTTATTGTATCAGATAGCTCATCTATTCCCGAGCTTTCCTTTGCAGAAACCGAGATAACAGTTTTATCCACAAGCTTTTTTATATCATCTGCCGACACCTTTGAAGCCAGATCAGACTTATTTAGTAAAATGACAGCCTTTTTATCTTTAATAAAATTGATAATATCATAATCATTATCATCAAGTGCCACTGACGAATCGACCACATATATGATTAAATCAGCTCCATTGGCATGCTCCATTGCCTTTTTCACACCAATTTTTTCAACAACATCCTCAGTACTTCTGATGCCTGCAGTATCAACGAGATTTAAGGTGATTCCACCAATATTAATCTGTTCCTCAAGCACATCTCTCGTGGTTCCGGCTATATCAGTGACAATTGCCCTGTCACTTCCTACAAGCACATTTAAAAGCGACGACTTTCCGGCATTTGGCTTTCCAATGATTACTGTGTTTATTCCTTCCTTCAGAATCCTGCCATTATCTGAGGTTTTTAACAGACCATCTATCTCCACATACTCGTTATCCACAATTACACGTAGTTTTTGTGGATAACCATCTAGAGAAATGTGTTCAGGGTCGTCAAGTGCCGACTCAATAAATGCAATCTCATGCAAAAGCTGCTCTCTTATCTGCCTGATGCTTCCGAGCACGGCTCCGCCTAGCTGGCTTAAAGAGCTTTTGAGCGCAAAATCATTTTTTGAATTTATTACATCTATAACAGATTCTGCCTGAGATAAATCAATCCTGCCGTTTAAAAATGCCCTTTTTGTAAACTCTCCGGGCTCTGCCGGTCTTGCTCCGTTTTTGATTACTGCTTCAAGCACTCTCTTCATCACATACACACCACCGTGGCAGTCTATCTCCACAGTATCCTCCCTCGTGTATGTATTTGGAGCCTTCATCAAAAGCACCATAACCTCATCTATTTTCTCATCGCCGTCATATATAAAACCATAATGAATGGTATGTGACTGACAGGCGCTTATTTTCGTTTTATTATTCTTGCTTTTATAAATCCTGTCTATTACCGAAAGTGCATCATCTCCGCTTATCCTGATAATTCCGATTCCGGACGGAGACATAGCTGTGGCAATAGCCGCTATTGTATCATTTTGCATATGAAATTCCTCAAAAATTCTAAGATAATATATATTCAAAAAGGATACCTGAAACCAGATACCCTTTTAATGATTTATATCTATTATTTCTTAAGTGTCACAACAACATGTCTGTAAGGCTCATCACCCTCGCTGTGTGTTTCAACAAATCTGTCATTCTGAAGTGCAGAATGAATCACTCTTCTCTCAAAAGGATTCATCGGCTCAAGAGAAACAGGTCTCTTTGTACGCTTAACCTTGAATGAAATATTCTTGGCAAGATTCTCAAGTGTCTCTCTTCTTCTCTTTCTGTAATCCTCAGTATCAATCTTTACTCTGTAGTAATTCTCAGACTGCTTATTGATAGCAAGATTTGTAAGGTACTGGAGTGAATCGAGAGTCTGACCTCTCTTGCCGATTAAAACGCCCATCTCAGGTCCGTTAAGCTCAACATCAACATTTCTGTTGTCCTCATCCACTTTGATATCAATAGTAACCTCAAGCTTCATTGCCTTAAACACGCTGTCAAGGAATTCACGAATCTCATCCTCAACACTTGCCTCGGCCTTTTTAACCTTGATGACAGCATCACGGCTGCCAATTCCAAGGAAACCATTGCTTCCCTTATCAATTACCTCATACTCTAGCTTATCGCTTGTTGTTCCAAGTTTAATAGATGCCTCTGTCAAAGCATCGTCAATTGTTTTTGCAGATACTTCAATGTATTCCACTATTTTCTCCCCCTATTTGCGTGAATTGCGTTCATTAAACTCTTTAACCATATTAGCCTTTGAAGCAAGTGAGCCTGCCTTTGCATTAGCCTTGTACTCAGCGGCCTTTGCCAGCTTCTCCTCTGTGTCTGCTGATGCAGATACGTTTGCCTTACTGTCAATTGACTTTGTCTTAATCTGAGCTGCCTTCTTTATATAATCCTCGGACAGTCCCATTTTTTTTCTCTTATTCTTTGCCTTTTCCTCGTTCTTTGCCATAACAGCCTCAAGATCAAGATTCTCGATATGTCTGTTTACGAAGAACTGCTGGATACCTCTTACAAGTGCAGAGCAGATCCAGTAAATACCAAGACCTACAGGAACTGTAAAGCAGAAAAATAATGAAATAAGCGGCATCATAAGATTCATCATCTTCATCTGGCTTGCCATCTGGTCATTGCCGTTTGTAGCCTGTGGCATAAGCTTGATATTGATCATCTGTGTCAGATATGACAGTACAGGAATAAGCAGTGCAAGTATTACAAAAAGTAACCACTTATCAGGCTTGTCCGTAAAGTTACTCTTTATGATATACCAAGGTGTATCTGAGATATTCAGTCCCAAAAAGTAGTTGAAATGAAGTAACGCATCGTGCGTCTTCTCAACTACGCTCTGAATACCATCAAAAAATTTGCCGTCCAAAAGAGCATCCCAGCCCTTTGAAGGAAGCTTATAAAGGATATCAATGATATAATTGCTTAAAGTATCACCACTTGCATCGGCAAGCTTTGAAGCCGCATTTGAAGCGTTAAGACCGCTTGATGTGACAACATTATACTTTTCCATCAGACTGACAAGTGTATCCTGATATCCGCTTGTCTGCTGAATTGAATCAACAAGCCCTGTAAAAGAGCCCTTAACTCCGCTCAGATAAGCAGGAATATTGTAAAATACACGGTACAGTGCAAACAGAATAGGCATCTGTATAAGCATCTGCACACAGCTTCCCATCGGAGAAATACCGTACTTCTGGTACAAAAGCTGTGTTTCCTCCTGCATGGCCATCATTGAAGCCTGGTCCTTTTTATTTTTATATTTAGCCTGGATAGCCTGCATCTCAGGCTGCATTTTCTGTGATAGCTTAGAAAACTTCTGCTGCTTAATAGTCAGTGGCAACAGACACATGTAGATTATAATCGTAATAATTACAATACTTAGTACAACGCTCTCAACTCTTCCACCTGTAATATTAGATATACCACTGTATATCCAATCCATCAGCATACCGAGAAGCTTGGCAATTGGTCCAAGAATAGAGCCTGGATATGCGGTTAATAAAATGTCCGACATAAAAACCTCCATTGCTGCTATGGAACCGGATCATACCCACCCTTTGAAAAAGGATTACATCTCAATATCCTCCATGTCGCAAGCAGACCACCCTTTATGGCACCGTACTTTTGCACGGCCTGCAAACCATACTCTGAGCAGGTCGGACAATATGGGCATTTCGTTGATTTCATCGGGGAAATATACTTCCTATAAAATTTAATCAAAAATATTAAGATACTTTTCAAAACGATTCCATCTTCTTTTTCATTATTCAAATATTTTGTTTCTTAATAATCCTGTGAAGACCTCCAAGATGTAAAACAGCACTTTCTATTTCCTTATAACCAACATGCCGCGCTGCAACTCTTGCGATGACTACGATGTCCAAACCACTATCGAACATGTCCTCATGTAGTCTGTAGCTCTCTCTCACGAGACGAGTAATATGATGTCTAATAACACTATTTCCAACTTTTTTGCTAACTGATATACCTATACGATTATTTTCTGTGTTATTTTTCAGAACATACATAACGAGGTATCTGTTAGCAAACGATACACCGTTATTATATACATTCTGAAAATCCTTGTTTTTTTTCAACGAATCTGAAAATTTCATTTGACGCTGTCCTTCTAAAAACAATCAAAAATGAAGAAAAGACCACAAAAATTGTGGCCTATGCTGATAATTTTTTTCTTCCTTTTAATCTTCTGGCTGCGATTACTTTTCTTCCGCCAGCAGTTTTCATTCTCTGTCTGAATCCATGAACTTTTGCTCTCTGTCTCTTCTTAGGTTGGAATGTCATCTTCATATATATCCACCTCCTTTACGTTAAAAAACATCGGTATAATTATAACAAAAATTCCTGTTGTGTCAAGGATTTTCTCAATTTTCTTTAAATTTCTACATATATTTTTTTATCTGTTTACATTCCACAATAAAAATGTGGAAAACGAGTTTCTTCTATATATATAATAATTCTTGATAACCATCTATATTTTGATATAAACCACCTATTGTGACCAACATATTGTGGAAAGTTATCAAGATATCAAAAAGTTATCCACAATATGTGAATAACATGTTGGTAACTTTGTATAATTGTGGTTGAAAAATGTGAATAAATCATTTTTGTAAATCTTTTTACATTGCCTAAATGCCAAAAATAGTGTACTATATAGTATGTATGGGATTGTGGAGAACATTCCCATAATATACTCTTTATATGTTAAATAATGGAGAACTTTCATGGATAAAGTAATGGAAAAGTGGAATGAAATACTACAGATGGTCAAGGAAGAGCATGGTCTGACAGACGTTTCCTTTAATACGTGGATAAAACCGCTTGAGGTGTTCGCCATAGACGGCAATACACTGTATATTCTCGTTCCGTCTGAGCAGATGGGGCTCAGCTATATCAACAAAAAATATTATCTTCCTCTTAAGGTAGCTATAGGTGAGGTGACAGGTATCGAGTATGATATCCAGTTTATTTTACCGGATCAGGCTCAGAGCCTTAAGTTTAAAAACAACGATACCCCTCAGCTTGAGCCACAGACTCCTGTAAAGGGGGATCACTCAAACTTAAACCCTAACTATACATTTGACACCTTTGTCGTAGGTAATAATAACAGGTTTGCCCATTCTGCTTCTCTTGCAGTGGCAGAAAGCCCGGGTGAAGCATACAATCCGCTATATATATATGGTGGTCCGGGACTTGGCAAGACTCATCTTATGCATTCAATAGGTCATTTCATCATTGACCAGAATCCTGATACCAAGGTGCTTTATGTTACTTCTGAAGAGTTTACCAACGAGGTTATCGAATCTATCCGTAACGGTAATTCTTCTGCCATGACAAAGTTCCGTGACAAATACAGGACTGTAGATGTGCTCATGATTGATGATATCCAGTTCATCATAGGAAAGGAAAGTACTCAGGAGGAGTTTTTCCACACCTTCAACACACTGCAGACACAGGGTAAACAGATTATCCTTACCTCTGATAAGCCGCCTAAGGAGATGGAGACTCTCGAGGAGCGTATCCGCTCACGTTTCGAGTGGGGACTGATGGCTGATATCGGTACTCCTGACTATGAGACGAGGATGGCTATCCTCCGTAAGAAAGCTGAAACTGACAATTTTGATATAGATGATGATATTTTAAACTACATTGCTTCAAACATCAGCTCCAACATCCGTGAGCTTGAGGGAGCCTTAAACAAGCTTTTAGCCTTCCACAATCTCGAGCATACTCACATCACTATGGATATCGCTGAGAGGGAGCTTTCCAATATCATCACGCCGGACAAGCCAAGGGAAATCACTGCACAGCTCATCATCGAGGTAGTTTCAGAGCATTTCCACATCTCTGTTGACCAGATGATTTCAAAGACCAGAAGCAGCGAGATTGCACGTCCAAGACAGATTGCCATGTACCTCTGCAAGACCATGACCTCTGATTCACTTGATGTAATCGGCCAGCTTTTGGGCGGCAGAGACCACTCTACTATCATCCACGGCATCAAGAAGGTCACTAAGGATTACGAGGAGAATGACAGTACACGTACTCTCATAGAAACTATCAAGAAAAAGATTAATCCAAATTAGTTTCTACCTATTTATATATGTGCTCATTTGCATGTTAATAATTTGGTTATAACCTTGCTTTTATTTCCACATGAGCATGTTAATGACAGGTTGAAGGAAAGTGAATAAAAAGTTATCAATTTTTATCATTTTTACTTCAACAGGCTTTTAAGCAAGTTATCAAGCCTCTTAAAGCTTGTCTTTAAAGGATTTGAAGGGGTTTTGAACTTTTTAACAGCCCCTAAGAAGAATATTACGAATATCTTTTAAATATTTATATATACGCGCAGGAAGGAGTTTTTCTAAATGAAACTTATTTGTTCAAAAGCAAATTTACTGAAAGGTGTTAATATCGTATCGAAGGCAGTACCTACACGTACTACAATGGCAATTCTCGAGTGTATACTGATTGATGCATCTGCAAACGAGATTAAGCTTATGGCTAACGATATGGAGCTTGGAATCGAAACAATAATAGACGGAACCATCGAAGAGAGAGGAATTATCGCTCTTGATGCCAAGATTTTTTCAGAAATAGTGAGAAAGCTTCCTGACAATGATGTAACAATTGAGACAGATGCTTCCTTCAAGACCGTCATATCATGTGAAAAGGCCAAGTTCAATATCATCGGAAAATCAGGTGATGATTTTTCTTACATACCATATGTTGAGAGAAATGAGTCTATTGTCCTCTCACAATTTACCCTTAAAGAGGTTATCAGACAGACAATTTTTTCAATTGCTGACAATGACAACAATAAGCTGATGACAGGTGAGCTTTTTGAGATTGAGGAGAATAAGCTTCGAGTTGTTTCTCTTGACGGACACAGAATATCTATCAGATATATCGAGATGAAAAATCACTATGACAGCAAGAAGGTTGTTGTTCCCGGCAAGACTCTGCAGGAAATAAGCAAGATTATTCCGGGTTCAGCGGATGAGGATGTTGTTATATACATCACCAATAATCATATTGTTTTTGAATTTGAAAATACTACTGTTGTTTCACGTCTTATCGAGGGTGAGTATTTCAAGATTGACCAGATGCTTTCATCTGACTATGACACTAAGGTTCGCATCAATAAGCGTGAGCTTCTTGACTGTATCGACCGTGCTACTCTTCTTGTCAAGGAGGGAGATAAGAAGCCTATTATCATGAATATCACAGATGGCAATATGGAGCTTCGCATAAATTCATTTATCGGTTCCATGAATGAGGACATCGATATCGACAAAGACGGAAAAGATATTATGATAGGCTTTAATCCTAAGTTCTTCATAGATGCACTTCGTGTTATCGATGAGGAGGAGGTTAATTTATACATGGTCAATCCAAAGGCACCATGCTTCATTAAGGATGATGAGGGCAAGTTTATTTACCTCATTCTTCCGGTAAATTTTAATACAGCAGCAAACTAGGAGATTTTATGAAACAGATTTCTATAAGAGAACAGGATGAGTTCATTAAGCTGGGACAGGCTCTTAAAAAGGCCGACCTTGTGAGCTCGGGAGTTGAGGCAAAAATTGTTATTCAGGATGGTCAGGTGACTGTAAACGGTGAGACTGAGCTTCAGAGAGGAAAAAAGCTTCACGACGGAGATGTTTTCTCATATGACGGCGAAACAGTTAAGGTTGTTAAATAATGATTATTAAGTCAATCCAACTGAGTAATTTCAGAAATTACGAAAAACTGGATATCAGCTTTGACAGTGAAACCAACATAATCTACGGCGATAATGCCCAGGGCAAGACCAATATACTTGAGGCTGCATATTTGAGCGGCACTACAAAGTCACATAAGGGAAGCAAGGACAAGGAAATGATCAGGTTTGGCGAGGATGAGGCACATATCAGGACAATTGTCGAAAAAAATGACAAGGAATACCGGATTGATATGCATCTGCGTAAAAACGGTGCAAAGGGTGTGGCCATCAATAAAATGCCGATCAAAAAAGCGAGTGAGTTGTTTGGTATTTTGAATATTGTGTTTTTCTCTCCTGAGGATCTCAATATTATCAAAAACGGTCCTGCCGAGAGACGCAGATTTATAGATTTGGAGCTTTGCCAGCTTGACAAAATATATCTGTCTAACCTGAGTAAGTATAATAAGACATTAGTTCAGCGAAACAGACTATTAAAGGATATAGCTTACAGACCTGATTTGATTGATACACTTCAGGTGTGGGATATGCAGCTTCTCGAGTATGGCAGGCATGTTATAAAAAAGCGGCGCGATTTTGTTAATGAGCTAAATGAGATAATACAGGATATTCACAGCAATATTTCAGGAGGCAGGGAGAAGCTTATACTCAAATATGAGCCGAGCATTGATGATATTTTTTTTGAGGACGAGCTGCTTAAGGCGAGAAGCAGAGATTTGAAGCTGTGCCAGACAACTGTCGGACCGCATCGGGACGATATGCTTTTTTCAGTGGATGGTGTGGATATCAGAAAATACGGCTCGCAGGGTCAGCAGAGGACATCTGCTCTCTCACTCAAGCTTTCTGAGATTAGTCTTGTAAAGAAAAATATAAACAGCACTCCCGTGCTTTTACTGGATGATGTGCTTTCAGAGCTGGATGGCAACAGGCAGAATTATCTGCTCAACAGCTTAAGTGATACACAGACCATTATCACTTGTACGGGACTTGATGAATTTGTAAAAAATAGATTTCAGGTGGACAAGGTCTTTCATGTCGTGAAGGGCCAGGTGGAGGTTATTGATGAGTAAAGAAATACAGCAGAACAATCAGGAATACGGAGCTGACCAGATTCAGATACTTGAGGGTCTTGAGGCGGTCAGAAAAAGACCGGGTATGTATATCGGCAGTACGTCTTCGAGAGGACTTCATCATCTGGTTTATGAGATAGTGGACAATGCAGTTGATGAGGCCTTAGCCGGTTATTGTAAAAATATCGAGGTAACAATCGAGGAAGACAATTCCATAACAGTACAGGATGATGGACGAGGAATCCCGGTCGGAACCAATCATAAAGCAAAAAAATCAGCTCTTGAGGTCGTTTTTACAGTGCTTCACGCAGGTGGCAAATTCGGCGGTGGAGGCTATAAGGTATCAGGCGGTCTGCACGGAGTTGGTGCATCTGTAGTAAATGCTCTTTCCACATGGCTGACAGTTGAGGTCTACAAGGACGGAAATATTTACAGACAAAGCTACAAGCGTGGCAAAACAGACGATACAGTAAAGATTGTTGGACAGTGTGACGAGTCGCTTCACGGTACAAAGGTGCATTTTCTGCCGGATCCGGAGATTTTTGAGGAGACAGTGTATGACTACGATACCTTAAAGCAGCGTCTCAGAGAGACAGCTTTCCTAACAAAAGGACTTAAGATTACTTTAAAGGATGTGCGTGAGAACAGCCATCACAATCATGTATTCCACTATGAGGGCGGAATCAAGGAATTTGTAGAGTATCTTAACCGTGGCAAGGAGGCTCTCTATGATGAGGTAATCTACTGTGAGGGAACACAAAACGGTGTTTATGTAGAGGTTGCATTGCAGCACAATGATTCGTTCAATGATTCAACCTTCAGCTTTGTAAACAATGTAATCACACCTGAGGGAGGTACTCATCTCGCAGGCTTTAGAAATGCCCTGACAAAGACCTTCAATGCCTATGCGCGTGAGAAAAAGATACTTAAGGATTCAGATCCGGCTCTGACAGGTGATGATATCCGTGAGGGACTTACCGCAATCATCAGTATCAAGATTGAGGAGCCTCAGTTCGAGGGACAGACAAAGCAGAAGCTTGGAAACAGTGAGGCCAGAGGAGCCGTAGATGCAGTTGTATCGGAAAAGCTCACATATTTCCTCGAGCAGAATCCTGATGTAGCCAAAAATATCTGTGAGAAATCACTTTTAGCACAGAGAGCCAGAGAGGCCGCAAGAAAAGCAAGAGACCTGACCAGAAGAAAGACCTCTCTCGATGGAGGTACTCTGCCGGGCAAGCTGGCTGACTGCTCAGACAAGGATCCTAAAAACTGTGAAATTTTCATAGTCGAGGGAGATTCAGCCGGCGGTTCTGCAAAGACAGCAAGAAGCCGTGCTACACAGGCAATTTTACCTCTGCGAGGCAAGATACTGAATGTTGAAAAGGCAAGACTTGACCGTATATATGACAATGCAGAAATCAGAGCCATGATTACAGCATTCGGAACAGGAATCCATGAGGATTTTGATATAACAAAGCTGCGTTATGACAAGATAATCATCATGACAGATGCCGATGTAGACGGTGCCCATATCGCTACTCTCATGCTCACCTTCCTCTACAGATTCATGCCTGATCTGATCAAGGAGGGACATGTATACCTGGCTACACCGCCACTTTACAAGGTGGAGAAAAACAAGGGTGTATGGTATGCCTACGATGATGACGAGCTCAAGCAGATTTTAAATGATATAGGTCGTGACAATAATAACAAGATTCAGCGATACAAGGGACTTGGCGAGATGGATGCGGATCAGCTCTGGGAGACAACAATGGATCCTGAACACAGAATTTTGAAACAGGTCATGATAGACGGAGAAAATTCATCTGAGCTTGATGTGACATTTACCACACTGATGGGTGATAAGGTAGAGCCAAGAAAAGAATTTATTGAAGCTAATGCCAAGTATGTAACCAATCTTGACATCTAGCAGGGAGGAGTAATTTAAGTGGACGACAAAATTTTTGACCAGATACAGCAGGTCGATTTGAAAAAAACAATGGAGAGCTCCTACATAGATTACGCGATGAGCGTTATTGCAAGCCGTGCCCTCCCTGATGTCAGGGATGGACTTAAGCCTGTTCAGAGGCGAGTACTCTACTCTATGGTCGAGCTCGGAAATACACCTGACAAGCCACACAGAAAATGTGCGCGTATTGTCGGTGATACAATGGGTAAATACCACCCACACGGAGACAGCTCAATCTATGGAGCGCTCGTAAATATGGCACAGGACTGGTCTATGAGATACACGCTTGTTGATGGTCATGGAAACTTTGGTTCAGTCGATGGAGACGGAGCCGCCGCCATGCGATATACAGAGGCAAGACTCTCAAAGATTTCTCTTGAATTAATCAAGGATATCGGCAAAAATACAGTAGATTTTGAGCCAAACTTTGATGAGACAGAAAAAGAGCCGACAGTGCTCCCATCAAGATATCCAAACCTTTTAGTCAACGGAACCACAGGAATAGCGGTAGGTATGGCAACCAATATTCCACCTCACAATCTGCGTGAAGTGGTCAATGCCGTAGTGCGCCTTATTGACAACGATATCGAGGACAAAGAAACCACGATTGATGAGCTTATCGATGTGGTAAAGGGACCGGATTTCCCTACAGGCGGAATAATTCTCGGAACAAGTGGTATCAAAGAGGCTTACAGAACAGGCCGTGGCAAAATAAGAGTCCGTGCTGTCACCAATATCGAGCCTATGGAAAACGGCAAAAACAGAATTGTAGTGACAGAGCTGCCTTACAACGTAAACAAAGCTCGTCTTATTGAGAAAATAGCTGAGCTTCATAAGGACAAAAAGATAGATGGAATAACAGACCTCCGCGACGAGACAAGCCGTGAGGGAATGAGAATTGTAGTAGAGCTTCGCCGTGATGTGAATCCGAGTGTGGTATTAAATCTGCTTTTCAAGCATACACAGCTACAGGATACGTTTGGAGTAATAAACCTTGCACTCGTAAATGGAGAGCCAAAGGTATTAAATCTATACGATCTGCTCAACTACTATCTCATCCACCAGAAGGATGTAGTGACCAGACGTACAAAGTTTGATCTCGACAAGGCAGAGGCCAGGGCACATATTGTAGAGGGTCTCATTATTGCCCAGGACAATATAGACGAGGTAATAAACATTATCCGCTCAAGTCAGACTACACAGCAGGCAAAGACCAGATTGATGGAGAGATTTGGCCTGACAGATGAACAGTCACAGGCAATTGTCGATATGCGTCTTAAGGCTCTGACAGGTCTGGAAAGAGAAAAGCTCGAGGCTGAGTATAAGGAGCTCATGGCTCAGATTGCGCAGTTAAAGGCTATTCTTGCCGATGAGAAAAAGCTTCTTGGAGTAATCAGGGAGGAAATCATCGCAATTGCAGATAAATACGGCGATGACAGAAAGACAGAGATAGGCTATGACGAGTATGATATGTCGATGGAGGATCTCATTCCTGAGACAAATACAGTCATAACAATGACAAAGGTAGGCTATATAAAGCGTATGAGCACTGACAATTTCAAGGCTCAGCACCGCGGTGGCAAGGGAATAAAGGGAATGGAGACAATCGAGGATGATTATATCGTCGAGATGCTCATGACCACATCACACCACTACCTGATGTTTTTCACAAATACAGGAAGAGTATACAGAATCAAGGCATATGAGATACCTGAGGCAAGCCGTACATCAAGAGGCACAGCCATCATCAATCTCATACCGCTTCAGCCTGATGAGAAAATAACAGCCATGATTCCAATCAAAGAATACGAGGATGACAAGTATCTGTTCATGGCTACAAGAAACGGAATAGTCAAGAAAACACCGATAAAGGATTATGAGAATATCCGAAAGAACGGACTTGCGGCAATCAATCTGCGCGAGGACGACAAACTCATAGAGGTAAAAGTCACAGACAACTCAGAGGATATTTTACTCTTCACCAGATTTGGACAGTGTATCAGATTCAAGGAGACAGATGTGCGCTCAACAGGCCGTACAACCATGGGTGTAATCGGAATGAATCTTGCACCAAATGATGTAATAATCGCAATGCAGACAGCATCAATGGGTGAGGCAGTGCTTTTAGTATCATCAAACGGCCTTGGAAAACGTACACGAATTGACGAATTTACCACACAAAACCGTGGTGGTAAGGGTGTAAAATGCTACAAGATTACAGAAAAATCAGGCAATCTCGTAGGAGTCAAATCAGTGGAAAACGATGACGAGCTCATGCTCATCACAACAGAGGGCATTATCATCAGAATCCAGGTAAGTGATGTAACAGTGCTTGGACGAATCACAACAGGTGTCAAGCTCATCAACCTGAAAGAAGGAGTGAGCGTAGCAAGCATCGCAAAGGTAGTAGAGGATAAGACTCTCATGCCACCTGAGGAAGCTAAGGAAGAGGCTGACGAATTAGAAAATAGTGACGAAAACTCAGCAGAGAATAATAATTCACATGCCGAAGCTATCGAAAATAACACAGAAGCATAACTAAATTCATAAAAGCAGGGTCATAAGATCCTGCTTTTTGCGAATGTGGTGATACTATTCGAGCTGTATTGAAAAAAATTGTTTACATGCAAGCACTATGCAACATATTTGCGTTTCAGAGGCTTTGAATAGTAAAGAATTAACATGATACGGAAAAATAAATATGTTTATCCACAAAAACACAAAAAATAATCTTGAATTGTGGATAAAAGGTGCCGGAATTTAAAATCAGGTGTATAGAGTGGTAAAGAACAAGTAATTATTCAGAAGCACTGAAAAATTAGCTGCATAGAAGTGGAGCTAAACAAAGTGTAGACAAAGCACGGATATCGTGCAATTTTGCGAATATGAGTGGGATGCTTATGAATAGTTAGGGATACAACATAATTATTAAAATCATTAATACAGAGAATAAAAAGAGAGGAAAAGAAATGATCAGGGAAATAAACGTTTCAGAAATAACAGCTGCAATAAAGGAAATGTGCATACAGGCAAATCATTTTCTTTCGCCGGACATGGACAAGGCACTTAAAGCTGCAACAGCAAATGAAGAATCACCTTTAGGTAAAAAAATATTAAACCAGCTACAGGAAAACTTAAAAATAGCAGGCGAGGATATGATACCGATATGTCAGGATACCGGAATGGCAGTTTTTTTCATAGAAATAGGCCAGGATGTCCATTTTACGGGAGGCGTATTGGAGGATGCCATAAATGAAGGCGTCAGAGAAGGCTACACAGACGGCTATCTGAGAAAATCAGTGGTAAAGGATCCGCTCATCAGAGAAAATACAAAGGACAACACACCTGCAGTCATCCATTACTCAATAGTTTCCGGCGACAAAGTCAAAATAACCTTTGCACCAAAGGGCTTTGGAAGTGAAAACATGAGTCGTGTATTTATGTTAAAGCCGGCAGATGGTATAGAGGGAGTAAAAAAAGCGATTCTGACAGCAGTTTCAGATGCAGGGCCAAACGCATGTCCTCCTATGGTTGTCGGAGTCGGAATCGGTGGAACCTTTGAAAAATGCGCAATAATGGCAAAAAAAGCGCTGACAAGAGAAGCAGGCACACATTCAGACATAGAGTATGTGGCAGAACTTGAAAAAGAGATGCTTGAAAAAATAAACAAGCTGGGTATAGGACCAGGAGGACTAGGTGGAAGCACTACTGCCCTCGCAGTAAACATAAACACATATCCAACCCACATTGCAGGATTGCCGGTTGCGGTAAATATCTGCTGTCACGTAAACCGCCATGTAGTGAAGGAATTGTAAAGAATTACTGCATAGAAGAAGAAAGAAAATGGCAATTTTAATTGTTACAGCTACAATTAAATGTGAACCGTAATTAAAAAAGCTATGATTGTTACAGGTTATATTATGCTGGAAAAATAAAAATACAGTAAAAATAAAAGAATCAGGAGAAAAAAATGGAAAAACATATAACAACTCCAATCACACAGAAAACAACAAAAGACCTGAAATCAGGAGACTATGTATACATAACAGGTGAAATGTATGTGGCAAGAGATGCTGCACACAAAAGAATGATAGAGGCACTGGACCGTAAAGAAGAACTGCCAATAGATATAAAGGATTCGACAATCTACTATATGGGACCATCACCGGCCAGAGATGGTCGTCCAATTGGCTCAGCCGGACCGACAACAGCAACAAGAATGGACAAGTATGCCCCAAGACTGCTTGATTTAGGTGAAAAAGCAATGATTGGCAAGGGAAAGAGGTCAAAGGAAGTAATAGATGCAGTCATTCGCAATAAAGCAGTGTATTTTGCCGCAGTCGGTGGAGCAGGCGCTCTCCTTTCAAAATGCATAAAATCATCAGAAGTAATCTGCTATGATGATCTCGGTGCAGAGGCAATAAGAAAGCTCTACGTAGAAGATTTCCCGGTAATTGTGGTAATAGACAGTGAAGGAAACAATCTGTACGAGACTTCAATAAAAGAATTTAAAAAAATATAAAAATACTATTGACAAAACAAAGAAAATTTTATAGAATAAACAATGCGTCACGTAAGTGCGTAAAACATTTAAATAATTTATGTAAAGACTTTGGAGAAGTACTCAAGTGGCCGAAGAGGTGCCCCTGCTAAGGGTATAGGTCGGGAAACTGGCGCGAGGGTTCAAATCCCTCCTTCTCCGCTTTATCTTCTACATAAAATAATTTAAAAAAGTTCTTGACAAATGCAAAACATTTTGATAGAATAATCAAGCTGTCGCAAGACAGAGAACTTAAAATGAAGTTCAAAAAAATAAAAAAGTGCTTGACAAACGAACAGCGATTTGATAGAATAATCGAGCTGTCGCAAGAGAGCAAACAAAGAACATTGATAACTGAACAGTGAGAAACCTTGAAAGATTTTGAGAATCAATCAGAACGCTTCAATGAAAATTGAAGACCTTTAAAACAGTAAATTCAGATTTATCTGAATGAACGAATTAGCCAAGTTTAACTTGACTGAGATCAACTTTTAACATGAGAGTTTGATCCTGGCTCAGGATGAACGCTGGCGGCGTGCTTAACACATGCAAGTCGAACGAAGCACTTTAACCTGATTCTTCGGATGAAGGTTTTTGTGACTGAGTGGCGGACGGGTGAGTAACGCGTGGGTAACCTGCCTCATACAGGGGGATAACAGTTAGAAATGACTGCTAATACCGCATAAGACCACAGCACCGCATGGTGCGGGGGTAAAAACTCCGGTGGTATGAGATGGACCCGCGTCTGATTAGCTAGTTGGTAAGGTAACGGCTTACCAAGGCGACGATCAGTAGCCGACCTGAGAGGGTGACCGGCCACATTGGGACTGAGACACGGCCCAAACTCCTACGGGAGGCAGCAGTGGGGAATATTGCACAATGGGGGAAACCCTGATGC